>CEOC01055515.1_pt1 | contig 28834 bp, 23 predicted proteins | sample 356191 | NCBI WGS metagenome assembly CEOC01 (sample SAMEA2619952, study PRJEB7988) | marine metagenome | biome: marine biome (ENVO:00000447); feature: deep chlorophyll maximum layer (ENVO:xxxxxxxx); material: "saline water (ENVO:00002010), including plankton (ENVO:xxxxxxxx)" | depth 17 m
GAAAGGCTCGCGAGCTGTGCTTTTTACTTTTCTTTCTTTTTGCCACAAACAGTGGTTTTGCTCTTCGTCGACATTAAACGGAGCATGGCCGTATTGCCAATTGTACTTCAATTCCGTAATACCTTTGATAGATCCTTCGGTATTTTCGTAGTCTGTGACAATAGGAACTTGGTGTTGATATTTATTTCTTTCTAAAATGTGGCTTTCGACAATGTTGTTGATTTTTTCTGAAAACCTTGATCCTGCCGGCATTAGTTGTTCTAAGGCAATGGAGATTGATTCATCTATCCATTTGTAGAATGAGGTAAATTTCTCGATGCTCGGCTCGTTCTCGACATCATCAAAGAATCTATCTCTCAGAAAATCAAGTAAAGAGTAGCTTGTATGAAATTTAAAGTTTGGTTGGCCAATCAGGTTGTTATAATCGAGTGCAGTCGAGAACATGTTCATCATCTGATCCGAGATAGATCCATACAGTGATTTCTCAAAAGAATAGAAGTTGTCAGAGACATCATCGTCAACAAAGAAGTTTTTGGTTTCATCATTTTTAAACGTGATTAGGTCAGAAGACATAAGATCATCTGGTCTTCGCTTGTTTGCAGAATACACAAATTCAGAATCTACAACCTCAGTCGATGATGTTGCAAAGCTAAATGCACGTGCAGGCTTGTATCTCTGTATGGTTGCAGATAAAGACCCGTAATCTGTACCAGAAGACCCAGAACTCAAATCTGGAATTGTAAATTTTCCAGATGAATTAGAAGACGTGATTGTATCAAAAGCCCAATGAAATGAAAGAGTTTTTTCCCTAGGGATTTCTTGCGTGTATGTGTTCACCAAATCATTTTCAAATGGCTCATTGATACCCCAAGCTTCTGTATCAAATGCATGCTGATCAATTGCGTCGTCTGAAATGTAACTATGCCAATAACGCAGGTAGCCCATCTTGATGTCTGTGCTTGTTATGATTGAACCTGTATAATTTGTTCTATGTGCACCAGCATAGAAAATCTTGTCTGCTTGATACGTATTTGCGTTGGTACTAGCTGTTAACAAGAAATAATTTTTCTTATCGTTCGCTTCAGCTTCGACACCGTAAAGCTCAATTTTGAAATCAGAAGGAGTGATTCCGATCACACTAGCAAATGGATAGCTTGCGTGCTTAACTCTTAGTGCAAGATTCCATTTGTTGCCTTCATATTGTTGATCAAAGTATGGAGAGGAAACCTCACCAAATGCACCCTTTAACACAAATTTGATTCTTTGGGTCTCATTTGGACGCAGAGAGCCTTCAAGTGTTTCGCGCACCAATACCACATGGGCATCATAATCAGTCGCTGGGAAGTTATACGAGGATCCTGTGGCATGGAATCCGAAGATAGATGAAGACAAATACCCATAAGCAGAGAAGTGAGGACTCTCAATGGTGGGCTTATTGGGCAGGATGATCTCTGTTTCCGCAGAAAAAGACCCAGAATAGTTTTTGTCTCCAGGTATACCCACACTGCTTGAGTCAAAAATTGTTGCGTCATAGTGATTTGTGTCGTAAAAATTTAAGAATCTTTTCTTGTGTGACTTAAAGTTATAATTGTTTCTCAAGACGAACGTAGAATCATCTGCGTATTTATTTAATTTTACAACGTTGTGCCCGAGGCCAAGTGAGTTAAAAAAGTTTCTAAATGATTTTTCTGTCCCTTTAGATTTATAGATGTGGCTAATGCTATTGTAAATGTTTTGATAAATTGTATTTTTTACTTCTTCAATGTCTCTTTCATAAACTTCGTTTTCATCTTTGTTTCTAAACTTCTCGAGCATCGTTGCGTCAGAAAATAAATCTGGAATGTAGAAGCCTTCCGATTCTAATAGCTTTTGTGCGAATGGTAACGGCTTATTAGCGCCTTCAATGTATTGCTTATCTTTAATTTTATTGAGGTAATCAATCTGATGCCATACCGTATCTAAATGACTAGCCATGACCTGACACAAATATTTTAATTGATTGCCGTTTTGTTCATCCTCTTCTTGCATCCATCCGGGCAAATACTTGATAAGCATGTTTGTATTCTCGTGATCTGCGAGAGATCCGGAAGCTTTGTATTCAGCCTTTTTGGACACGACATCCGGATGGGAAGAGTATACAATTGGGTCCATAAACTCTGTTTGGCTAAGTTTTTCTGTAATTGCCGAACTCGTACTTCTATATGCTGAGCTGTATGTGTAGCTTGATCCGGTGAGAAGCCCATTGTTTATTCTTCCAGAGTAATCTAGAATCGTAGAGTCAAGTGTATCATTCCCAGTTTTACCTTCGTTGAATTTGAAGTAAACACTTAAGTCGATGTTTGAGTCGTGCTTATTTGTTCCTCCGCCCACAGGAATGAAGTAGTTGTCAAAGATTTGCTTGGGAGTTCTTGTTGTTTTCCAAAATCTAAATTCATCAAGAGACCCTGTAAAGAAGTTACCGGTACCTGATGAATTGTTGCCCACTCTCATGATGTGACCACCGGCAGTAGGTAAAATATTTTGTATTGCGTGGTTGGCAGAGGTCCCTAAGATGGTTTTCATTAACTTTCCGTTTTTGAAAGACCTAAAAGTTACACCTGCTGAACCAGACTGCATTGTAAATGCATAGTGATTCCATGTATTTTGTCCGGGCACAACGGTTGTCATAATGTCTTCAGAGATTGATTTCGACCCTGAAGCCATTGTAAAAATAAATTTATCGTTAGTATGATCGTAGTTTAGTTTGTATTGGCCATCTGTTGATGTGCTAGCTACATGAAAAATTGTTCTTTCACCAGAAGAAGTTGGTATTTTCATCCAAAATTCAAATGTAATACCATCTTCGGCACGATATTCAAAGGCACTTGTTCTTCTTTTTGACTCATCATACTTCATTGACAAATCGAATGTTGAGTCGAAAAGCTTTCCCTCCATTCCGTTTGATGCTGTATGTGGGCCACCAAACACAGAAATGTAAATTGATTGGTCAAAATTTAAATAACCGTTCGTTCTTGGATAAAGATTTTCTAAAACATACTTGTCCAAATAAGATGAAGAGTTTTCAAATTCAGTTTTTTCATGAAGAGTTCCATCGTATGGATAGTAATTATGGATTCTCTCGAAAGATTTTTCGTAGTAAAGCTCAGCAGATCCAAACTTCGCAAAGTTTGAAGCAGTCGAAAAATCAATAGGAGGTACGAACTGATTGAACTCCGTGCTTCGAGCAAGAACAAAATCATCTGATTCGATAACTTCTTTTATGTCATCTGTCGTTTTTGACTTACTAATCTTGTTTAATTTGTTGGAATTAAATAAATTCTTGATACTCATCAATCTACCACTCTAAACTTAAATCTATAAGGTTGTTCTTCCCAGCCATTTTCCTCATCATAAAACGAGTATTGTACTTCATATAAATACCCGGATTCTAGATAAGTTGTGTCCAAGTCAAAGTAGTTTCCAGAAACATCGTACGATAATGCTGTGTGTAAGGTCGAACCGGTACCATAAGGAACAACAACATAGTCATCAATCGATCTCCTAAGTTGATAAGAGGCGCTGTGGACAATTGTTGGAGGTATAGGGTTGCGAATTGCTGTCGTATAAATGTTTGGAGACCAATCTTTTTCACGAACATAAAGATTAAGTCTATGTGTTTGATTTTTTCTATATTCTTTTCTAAGACCAGGCATTGATAGAAAATATGTCTCTTCAGGATTGTAACCATAACCATAGAATGATTTTACTGAAATAGAGCCAGTGTTGTATGCAGTAATTCCACTAGAGCCAGAGACCCACCAAACATCGTAAAGCGTCGACGCTGTTGTTTGGAGAAACAAATCTGCTTTGTAAATACCGGTAGATTCACGAGTAACCGCAGCAGTATAAAGGTTTGCACCGGTGGCACTGCTTCTCAGAGATGCACTTGTTGGAGCAACAGGGATGTCTCTCAAGCGCCCTCTAATGCGATTATAGAGGTATAAAGTATTTAGGTTATCATGACCACTTGCGAGTGAAGAAGAAGCGTAGAAACACCCTCTATCGTCTTCTCTGGCGCTGTTCCACCTAGCTTCTAGTACTGGTTTGTAAAAATGAAACTGCGTGTCTCTTCCAAAAAATCTTTTTGTATAGAATGATTTTTCTTCAGCTTCAAATGCGGCGGTGAATTTTACTCCGAAGCCGTAGTTGGTCTTTCCACCAGAACCTGGTCCTTTTATCCACTCTTCTACAATTCTTGATACATCTACATCGATGTCTTCTAAGCCGGTTTCGAAACTTGCAGAAAAAGCAGGTGTCGAATGAAAATCTCCACCAGCAGTAGTCCACTCTCCAACGGCACCAGTAAAGTTGCCTACAGACCCTAATCCGGTTGAATTATCTGTATTGGTTCTATTGCCAGTGATACCTAGGACTGTTTGAGTTACAGTTACGTCTGTCCCATCATCTGTTGCAGTCATCTTCGCGTTCGTCGTAGCATTGATTGCTTTTGTTATAGCTTCTGCTACGTGAGCAACGGTACTAGCGCCAAAGAAAAATACATCAATAGTTGCTCCAGCAGTACCACCTGGTTGGGTTTGATAGTCATCGGTGCCTGATCCGGGTCTTCCGCCGTTGATTCTATAGGTTGTCGTAGTTCCTGCTGCATTTGTCAAAGTAAAAGTTGCAGCATTTGACAGAGACCCTGGTGTTGCTGCGGTAATGGTCGCTGTTGCTGCTGTTTTTTTCTGTGCGTTTATCCAATTGGAACCAATTTGATTTCTAGTTATGTCTTCATAATTCTCCATGTCTAAACCATAGCCTTCTTGCCAAGCGCTAGAGACTGCTAGAACATCTAAGGTGTAGTTTCTAGGTACAGGCTGTGAATGGGCAGCATTATATAGCTTCAGATGGAATGACACAGATCCTGAAGCAGGAATTTGATTTGCTGTTCTTGCAGCAGATACTTCGTCGATTGGGAACTCTACTAAAAATCGCGTAAGTTCAACAGACCCACTGTCAGCTTGGCCATAGATTGTGAATACTTCTAGAATATCAGAAGCACCCATGTTTGATCCAGTAGCTCTTGTAACCAAGTCTTCTTTGAAAGCATTGCTAATTGTGTTGTCTTTCGACGCAAAGAATCTCTTTATCATAGTGCTGTTCCTCCGATGTCGAGATCAAAATCTTTTATTTCAAAAACACAGTTTCTTGGAGCATGTAAGTATGTTCCATCTGCCGATTTGAGTTCTGCGATTGATACTGGGGCAGTGTTGTAGTTGGTACCGGTCATAAGTTTTGGCTTTACTTCTGTGGTGTCTATGATCCCGTCAACTTTGTTTAGTGAGTTGAAAACATTCGTTAGATAAAATGGTTCTCCGATGTGCATCTTCTCAGCAAAATCTCTTTTCAATTTTCTTACAGCCTTAGCTAAAACGTCAACCTTATCCATAGTTGGATCGACCATAATCTTAAAATCAAATCCAATGTTTATAATTTTTGCATCATAAATGTCTAAATTGTCATTTAGCATCTTATGTGACTGCAGCCATGTTTTAACATTTTCTTTGATTGTAGTGTTCGAGATTTGTAGATTGCCATCTGCGTCTTGTGATACAATGTATAAGCTCAACCTTCTGTTTGACGACGAAGGATCATTGATCACAGAGGCTCTCTTGATTGTACCAAATCTTCTTGGCATTAAGTAACATAGTGCTTCGTAGTCTTGTTTGGTGACAGCTCTCATTTGAGAAAACTTAGCTGCCAATGTTCTTGTTTTAATTTCTTCGGATGTTATTGTAGATGTATCGCCAGAAATTACGTCATCATTAGCTATCTCTATAGAAGAAATTACATCACTTTCTTTTAAAGCGGAGGTTGTAGATGTTTTGTTTGGGAATACCATGTTGTATTCTGTGATTTGATTTAATTGACCAGCTGCGAGATTGATAGAGTCAGATGTATTTCTTTCGTATACAACTCTCAAAGTTGTATTTGCCGGTGAAACCCCAAGGGTCTTTGTTCCCAATAGTTCGTTTGGATCAAAAGCTGTATCGCTGATGTATGGGCGACCAACCAACTGCAAAGTTACTTGAGAAGGTTCTGTTATAGAGGTGGTTGTTATGTCTTCTTCTGTTCCTGACCCGAATTGAATGTAAGTCCCTGTCAAATCTCTAGTGACAATGAATCTTCTAGGAACAATCTTTCTTTTCATAATTGATGGAACACCATCGGCTCTTGCATTGTTATTTGTTGTGTCAACATAAATCACATCTTGCGCCAAATGATTTACTTCATGATACACATTTCCTTCGCTATCCTCTACGCTTATGATGCCGGCGATAGAAGCAGGGCCGATCTTTACTTTTTTGAATTTAGTGAATGCTCCAACAGTATAGTCTCCAACAAACTGTTGAGATGATACCACCACACCTTGAGCACGTATGGCATAGAATGTTGGCTTACCTGTTGTATCACTGAATCTTGCTGCTACAATTTCATTTTTTGGATTATTAAAGTCGACATCATCACTCAAGAGAAAAGTAGAAATCCCAGAAGATAATTTAGCGCCTTTTTTAAGAATCGGAATGTATGTAACATCTGGTCCTAAACCTGAGGAATTTGCTGGTACCATGACATAAAATGAGCACAAAGAAATCACCGGAGTGATTACATTGCCTCTATAGCCCTCTTGCCCTGCCAACTTTCTAACATTAGAATATTCAACAGCTGTGTCAAGAAAAGATTCGTTAACTTGATAATCTAGGTAAAACGACAACATGTCACCAATGTAAGATACTGTGTCCAACATAAATGATCCAAAAGAGTTTTCTGAAAAATCTTTATAGTTATCTGGATAATACCTTCTAGCATGCTCTTCTAAATCTGATTTAATTGAATCAAAGTCTTTGCTTGTATAGTTTATAATCTTTTTTCTTTTAGCCATTAGTAAAATCCTATAGTAGTTTCATTGCTTATATCAAGTTCAAAGATAACTTGATTGATGTTTCTCGGCAAGTTATACACAATCCTAATTCGTGCAGAGTTGTTATCAACATCTTCATTGTTAGCAAGGACGGAGATCTCTAAAACTTTTATGTATGGCAAATAAAGCCTTACTTGTTTTCTGATTGTAGATTCTAGTGAGGATCTGTTTCCTGCCGTATTTTGTTCGAAAATGAATCGCCTAACTCCGACTCCGTAATCAAAGTCACTTAGGTTTTCACCCGGGTTTGTCAGCAGCAAACTTTTTAAATAATAATTAACTTGACTTTCAACATTGTCTATTAGTTCAAAGGTATCTCGATCTCCTCTTTTAAGAGGCCATTTTGGTCCGTACAAAGGCATAGCGCTTCTCCATAACAGTAATTAGTAGTTACTGTAAATCTTTCTTTGGGTCCGCACATTCAATGCCATTCGCATCATAGATTTTAAATCTTTGCCTTCTCAGTTTCCACCAAGGCAATTTAATTGAAAGATCAAAGTCAAAAGGGTTGGAGAATGACAAAAGTCTTCCCAAAGATCGATCGTCGTCGTCATCAACACTATCTCCATCTGCGGTTCCAGCAAGATAGTGAGATTTAAATTGTCTTCTCAAATGGTTCTTGGCAAATCGATTTATCGTTCTGTCCCATGTATCTACGTCTGGGTCATCTGAGACCTCATTTCTTTCAGTTTCATCTCGACCAATTGATGCTGGTAAAGTTTCGATACAAAAGATGCCAACCATCGATGAAATCTGTTTGAGGTTGAAGCATTTTTCGATAATGATTTTATATTCTGGAGAAGCAACCATTTTATTAATCAAACATTCAAGGTCATAGCTATTCTCCCCAGTAAATGGATTAAATTCAACCATTTCTGTGTCGATGACATCAACCTCTGATTCCAAGATTGGTAAGATGAATGTTCCGTCATCATACATGTATGCTTTCTCAAGTTCGCCTTTAGTTATTAGGTCAATGTTTTGGGAAAATTGTGACACTTCAGCTTCCGTAAAGAAGTCTTGGGGTGCAACAATCGAGACTCTCAACCCATACTTTACACCTAACTCTCCAGTAGTTCCAATCGGCTGTAAGTCTTGCTCGCTTCCAATAAAAGAAGAGTCTATTTGCACTAGTGTGTCTAGCAATTGTTCTTCAGAAGGTAAAGTCGCACCAGTGAAAAAGTAAACTAGAGATCTAGAGATTTCATCTTCTAGTTCTGGGTTTAATTGTTTAAGCTTTGAGACATTTGCTGATGAAGTGTTTCCTCTTTCGAAAATTCTTCTCAATGAATCTTGATAGATGAATTCTAAATCACCAAAGAAATCAGAAAACTTTGATGATCCAAGCTCGCCTTCTTTATCTTCAACAAAATCAACAAACTCGTTTAAAGAAACAACTCCTCTGAGATTATTTGGTCTCGTGTTCCAAGAAACAAAACCTCTGATACCAGACTTTTCAGAACCTAATCTCAAATATTTCTCAATAATAAATTGAGGCTCTTCAGTCGAGGAAACAATTGGAACGTCTCTACTGGTGTTTACATCAGGTATGTTACCAGGATTGTTTTGGCCGATTTGCTTCTTCAAATAAAAATCAGACAATCCAACTCTAGATTGAGAATTAGAGAACAAGCCTTTCATTGCAAATAAAGATCTAGACAAATCAAAATAGTATGGTTTATCACGCAAACCATCAACAATAATCCCATTTAGTCGATTGACTTCCGTCTTGATCATTTCAGACATAATCATTATTGCTTCTTTCTCAAACATTTTAATGAAATAAATTTTCTGAAAGAATCTGAGTTTTTTAATCGATGCAAATCTGATGTCGTTTGCATTGACCTTATCAAAAATTTCTCCATTGAAAAAATCTTCCCTTTCTTCTTCAGAGGATAATCTGAATGCTACAGACTGCAGGTTGAAACTGACATGATCATTCTTAAGTAAATTTAGTCGATCAAAATTTGGCTGAGGTTTTTGAATTTGAGTACTTTGCAAAGTTTTCCTCATCTCTCTTCTTCTTTTCTTGCCAATTGGTCTGAATGCATCTAATGCCAATTGAATCTCATTCAATGCCGCATAGATTTCCTCCGGAGGCTCCAAACCGTCGAGATCTATCATTCTTTGATAGACTTCTACGCATTGCTCTAAGAATGTGTACCAATATCTTTCTCTAACAATTCGAATTTTTCTATTGCTAGTAAAAGTTCCAATGTCGGACATTTCTTTTTTCATTTTTTCAGCGATGTACAAAGACAACGAATTGTCAAAGTTATCAGGTCGTAGTTGAAGATTTGAGAACAATCCATAGCCTGTGAAGTAAAACTCTGCTAAGTATGTTCTTAATGTTGTACGCACAACACCTTCTAGAGCGGCTTTATTTTTTGAGTCGAGTAAAACATTGAATGGCTTTATTGAGACACAATCTCTATCCTTTGCTAATCTTGGGTCGTTCTTGATGGACCTGTTTAGCGTTTTGACTCTTTCCTGAATGTCTCTGAAACTTAACAAGGGAGGGGTCTGAGGGTCACAACCATCGACAGATTCAAAAGATTTTGTTGCTAATTCAAGCCATCCCGTGTATTGTCGAGGTTCAATGTAAAAAGGTGGATTAGAATATCTACCGCCATAAATCTCCGGAGACAAGGCAATGATTCTGTCTTTATTTGCAAATTCACCCAACTCTTTTGCTGATTCTGGTCTATCATATTTATCTTGAGTTCCTTTATTGTAGTAAGTAAAATCTTCTTTTGACAGTGTCTCTGATACGTAACCGTACTTGTAACCAAATGGAAGATTATCTGAGTTGTCATAATTGGTTAACAAATCTTGTGAGACCATTTTATTGAAGTACCTATAGGATTGGTTATATAGTTTCCGGAAACCCTTGTTAATTGGAACTTTCTTTTTCATTAATGAGTTGAACATCTCTTTTCTCAGATTTCTAGATTGTATGTTGTCAATCTGAATTCCATTGTCTTCTAGAAACTGCATTTCTGTTTCCGAAAGAGGCATTGGGATTGTCTTGGTCATGATAACTTCCGAATTGGATTCTTCAAAAAAAGAGGGTACCAACGCCTTATCTTCATAGGTTTCCTCTACAGTTCTTATGCGATAGTCAAAAGAGCCTGGTGCTAGTGCATTGTTGGCTCTGACTTTCAAGTTGTAAAGAAAGTCATCTTCTTCAGATCCCTCAGCATACTTGTAAACTGTTACATTTGATTCTTGATCAAAGTTATAGTTTCTTCCTTCGTCTGATTCTAAAAGCTCTTTTCTTTGCGTAATTGCAACTGTTTCCGGAAAGTCCCCTTGAACATCAGGTATGTTATCGCCGTCATTGTCTTCACCAAGGGTGTTCATTAAAAACTTGCCTAAGACACCTTTGGAATTAAACTTAATGTCTTGTTCTGCTTGAGAGTTTCCATAGTTTGGATTAAATAACTTGATGAATTGTCTAAAAAACTCTCTTCTGTCTTCTTTGTCTCTTAATGCTTCTGCGAACAATCCACCTTTAAACGTGAAGCCCATCATAAGAATCTTACTCAGGTTTTCATACAAAGCATCAACTTCTTCGTCTTCGATCTCTCTTTCGAATCTCGCCATACTAACGTCATTCAATAAATTGTTCGGATTACATACATCTTTCAATGCCTCGTTTGTTATCGCTCCTAAGAAAGGGCCACCATCTGATGCTAGGTTGGCAATGTCTCCAATTAAATCTCCAAGTGTTTCTTGTGTTTTATTGTTGAGATCTCTTACGATTTCTTCCGGAGTCCTACGTCGCCCAGTACCGTCGTCTCCGTCAAATCCTGGTGCGCCAGGTACATACAACATAGAAGGATCTGCTAATAATCTTTCACGTAACGAATTCCAATCCTCTAATTGATCATCTGTTAAACAAATTGCTGCAGAGATTGGCTGCTCTGGAACACCCGCATCTAGCAATTCCCTGATTCTATTTTTGTCTTCAACCGGCAGAAAGCTTCCAAGTACCATGAAGAAAGAGCCACATGCATCTGGGTCGCCTAGTGCCGGTGATAGTTCCGGAGCTAGAATGTTTACAGCATTCGATATTCTCTTTTCAAATTGACGATTTCTAGTCGACTGAGTTGCAACAATAGCTTCTAAGATCTCGTCTTTTGAGGCAACTGAAGAAATCACATTTGCTGCTTTTGCCCCCGACCCTTCAAAGTCAGCATCATCTGAGACCATTAGTGGTGAAAATAGTGCGTCTGCTAGCTCCTCTGCTCTTTTTCTGGCTGTATCTGGATTTTCTCCACTATTACAAAATGCCTCATCTAACGCATCAACAAAACGATTACCAATTTGGTTTAAGTTTCCATCTTGAGCAGCATCAACTACCAAGCCACCAGCGGCCTCCAAGAGCTTACATAAAGACCCTTCTATAATGTTGAGAAGTTTCTTTAGCAAGTTTACTATTACTTCTGTTATAATTTGAATTATTGCTTCCCGGAAAAGTTCTCCAAACTCTTGTTCTAGAGCGAATTTCCAATCAATACTTGGTAAGAACATTTTTGGCAAAGTTAAACTTCCATCTAGATTACACACATCTAAGCTTATAGTCTTCATGAAATCTGCGGGTGATGGAACAAACATCGGTTCAATTGGGCACGAGTTTACAAAGAAGTCTTTTACTTTGCTAATGATAACATCTGCCATAGGATAATTTTGAATTCTTTCAAACAACTCATCTAACGTAAAGTAATCGAAAATTTTGTCAATTACAAAGTCAAAAATTAAATCAAAAACAATGTCTACTTTTACGCCAAGCGCAGTGGTTGTAACTGCTGCTTGAGCTTCTTCAAACTGATTAAACGCCTCATCGGGATTCTGGGAATCAATTGTAACTATTTGACCTGCTACTGCATCGACGGTATTGTTAAATGCATTTTGCGTACCTTCTATTATGTTGGAGGTGGCTGTGCTTACTCCTTCTACAACGTCATCATAAACCGCTATTTCGTCAATTAATCTTTGAAGCTCTACTAGTTCCGTCTCAAACCTTTCTCTTTGTTTGGTGACATCGCTAATTTCATTATTAATTTGTTGTAATTCTTGTGTCGCATCAGAAATCTGTTGCTCTAATTCGTCTCTTCTGGTGGACGCCATAGACGCCGCGGCGAGTGAAGAACCAGCTTGATAACCTAATTCAAAAGGATCAATCGATTGATCTTCGGATTGAGGTGTGCCAAGTAAAAACAGATCTTTTTGGGCTGATTCGATTTGGTCTTCTAAGATAGTTTTTCTAGACTCCAAGACTTGTAGGCGATTGTTTACCACATCTAGCGCGTTTTCTGTCGCTGATCTTTGAGCTCTGTATCCGGACAGTCTTTGTCTGTCTTGTACAAAATCTTGAGCAGCGAGAGCTGCTTCATTTGCAGCTTGAAGTCCCGCAGTAACAGCGTCAACAGCTCCAGTAGCAGCTGCGGCAGTCCCAGATGCTGCCTTTCCAAGTGCACTACTGATTCTTCTTTTGGCGTCTTGAAATCTTTGAGACCCAGACTTATAATCGACTTGTTTTGTTTTTATGTATCTTCTTATGTGTCTTTTTGGTTTACGAAATTTACCGCCAACCTTAATTTGCAATTCTATGTCTTCATAGTATTGCTTAGTGCTTCTGTTGTAGGCTCTTGACATTTCATAAATTATTTGGTCAAAAACAACTCTGTTGTTTCCCAGTTGATCGATTAACATTCGTCTCTCATCACCTGCTGCTTGTATAAATGGATCTTCAAACTTTTCAAACAAAGCTTGAATTTCTTTTACTTTAAGTTTAGATTTTGTTATGTCGGTGACTTTTGTTTCTGGTGTTGGTCCTTCGGAAGATTCTGGTGCTGCCAGAACTAGCCCAAATAAATCAGATAGGTTTGCATCAGCTCCGAATTGTTCTGCTATTGCTTCGTCCAAAGAAGTCTTAAAGTCTGCGGGTAAGCCATTGAAAAATAGATGAAGAGTGTTGAGAGTCATAAAGTCAAAAACTTTTTCGAGAACAAGGTCCATAAACTGCTCAAACGTAGCTCCGGCAGCAATACACTCCATTGCTTTTCCAGCCATCTTAGATACACCACAAACTCCGATAGAAGTTATAAAGTCGATTGGGTCAATGGCCTTAGCTCTATCAAGTACTTCTTTTGCTCCGTCAACATATGTTTTGCCTAATCCTTGCACTAACTCTTCTTTTGCTAGTTTAACTTCGTCCAAGAATGGAGAGTTTTGCACTTGGTTTGCAACGCTTCCGCCTTCAAGATTATGGAACTTTTCATTTGCAAATTGTTTAGCCTTTTCTATAAGCTCTTCTTGATTATAAATGTAAGTCCCTACGTTTTGGTTAGCTGTTATCTTTTGTCTTTTTCCATCTTTGCTTATGTATTTGTATGTTGGTAAGAAGAAATCAATACCATTTCCAAGTTCACTGTCCCACTTTTCAAAAATGTTTTCTCGAGTAACCTCTCCAATAGATTCGAGGTAGGCACTAACAAGATCATCTACAGCCTCTTCTGTCGACCCAACCGTTGTCGATCCAACCACGACCGGGTCAAAAAGTCCCTCCCCTCCTCCTACTGAGGATCGTATCTTGCGTTCAGCTCTCAAAGAAAGTTCTGGTATTACATAATCATAAAATTTGTTAATAAACTCGTTCTTGTATCTCTCCACCATCGTTTCTTCTCTTTGAAGTGATGCTGATTGTCTTAGTCCTTCTTTTCTTTTTGTTGATTCTGCAATGGGTCCTTTTGAGGACACTTGTTGAATACTTCGACAAGCTTGTTGAGCAAAGTCGTCTCCAATCTTATTGAAGGCTGAGATGATCTCATCAGTTAAGGAGTCGATAATTTGCCCATTGCCGATACCTAACTCCAGCTCTATTAGGCACTCAATGCCTTTTCTTTGTTCTGAGAGGTCTGAAATCCCTCCGTAGTCAACAATGTGGGCAGGGTAAAAATATTCTAGAGTGAAATCTAGCCATGGCTTTGTTTCTTTTGCTGTAATGTCATTAATGATGCTATCTAAGTTTCGCAAAAAATTATAAACCAAAGACATCGAAGGTGATCTCAAAACACTTCCTTGCGGAACATTTAGTTTTTCGTATTCACTACATCCACGATCAGTCAAGACAAGCATACTTTTAAAGTCGTAAGCGCGATCGCTTTCTTTAAATACAATTTTTATCTTCTCTGCTCTTTGTGCCCTAAGGAATCCAGGTCGATCAATTCTTGTTATGTTCTTTCTCGACAATGCTTCGTTTAATTCTCTCTTAAATTGTAACACTTGAGAGATTGCTGATTCATAATTGATTCTCTTCAATACATCAGCCTCTTGCCTGATTACAAAGTCCTTGCTGACACTTCTTGTAGTTGCATAGTAAAACTTGTATGTATTCAGAGCTAAGCGAAGTTGTCTTAGTTTTCTGTTTAAACCATCTACGTTCAAGATTATTTCTTCACCTGATTGTGCTATCTCAGGATCTTGATTGTCTCCCGATTCATCGACATCTTGTGAGATTTGATCGAAATTAAAAGCAGGTATTGCAACCAAATAGGCAATACCAAGTTGTGATGTCTCGAGGTTTTGATATTCATCTCTCTTGTAAGCAGCCGGTCTTAAAACTTCCCTTATAGGATTGTTTATTGGTTTGTCAAAACTGCGTAGGATTTTTGTGATACCGGTATCAATAACTCTTTCAAACAACTCGTCCATTGACTTTGGGCTTGTTTGAAATCCCGCTGTTCTTTCAACTTCGGAAGAGTAGACTCTAACATGATATTCACAAAATCTTTTATCTAAGAACGCATCTGTCTCCTCCCACCAAATTGGAGCAACAAAGTTTGGATCAGGCGTACATGTTGGGCATGCCTTTACATCTATTTGCTGGGGCGCCTGCGAATTAATTTCTTCGCATTCTGATTTTTGAAAGTCCGATAGTTTCTTTTCTAATTCTGACATAATTTTTCCTAGGTTGTAAACACGTCTCTACTGTTAATGTAGTCACTTCCTGCTGTCTTTAAATAGTTCGTTCTAATAAGCTCAAAGTTCTTTGTTAGCATGCTTCGATCTACTTTGTTTATGATTCCGGTAACGTTACGGACAATGCCTTCTGACATCATTCTGAACGATGGAAGCACAGGAGCCCCTGGTGAGGTCGCTACGTGAGAGTGTGTGGCCATGGCCCTACTCATCGACATGATTGCTTGCTCATGATTTCCTGCGATTCTAGATAATCTTTGAAGCGCTTGGACTATGTCATCTAAGCACTCGATAAGATTTTCACCTTTGACTAAAGGCTGTAATGTGTTTTTTTGCCCTCTAAGAACTCCTAGTGGACTCAACATGTTGGATCCGGATCTTTTTGATACGCCGGTTTTATTCCCGGCAATGAACGAAATAGTTCCGACCATTTCATTTACACATCCATTTGAGAATCGCTCACCGTCTCTACCTAGGCGTTGAAACTTACTTCTCCCTGTTACAATCTTAATGTTTCCTCGACTGTGCATTCTTATTGTGTCTGCTTTTAATCCAATACCTGAGTAACCTTCTCCATAGTCATCATTGGAGTCTGCTATTCCCATGTATCTGTCTAGGTGTGTTCTCTGAGAAATGTAAATTCTGGCAGCATCTAAAACAAAGTTTGGAGATACTGGCTGTTGATCTGGTACGGTTCTTTCTCCGTCTTCGTGTGTAAAACTACTAGCCATACCTGCTATCAAGTCAATTTTGCCACATTGGGTTGCTCCTTTACCACCCATACCTGACATTTCATGACTTGGTCTGTCACGCCCAAGAACAACAAATGTGTTGTTTTTGCCTTTCATGACATGTTCCGAGGGAACAGGTATGAATTCCGGTTCAGGCTCTAACTGAAACCCTCCGGCTATACCCTCTAATCGTCCAATTAATTGATTACGTTTGGCTTCTAGAGATTTTTCGCCTTTCAATCTATTTTTGTTTTTTAATGGTTTATCGCATGACATTTTATTTGCACCTTATCTTTTGACAGCTCGACCGGCCAAACCTGAGGGCCGATTTGTAATAATGTTTGTCTTTCTAGATCTAGATTTTTCATAATGTGAATACACCTTTTCGTTGTAAGTGCCTCCATGACCACCGTATGTTTTAAACTCTGCTTTTACTTCACTACTAAGCCACCAATTTTTGTCTTTAAATTTTTTGTTCTTTAAACCATCGACAATGTTTTTATATCGGTATTCTGGGTACGTAATTGTTCTATATGTAGCGTACGCTCCATAATCTAATTTAGAATAATTTTTTACCCAATGATTGTTTGCTGACTTAGCCCAATTGAAAGCAGTCATGTCTGGGTCCTTAGCATAATTTCCTACTCCTGGCCAAGAAGTTGCCAAAGGGTTCCATGTCGCCATGGTGTTTTCTTGAGCCGCCCACGCGTTGAAAAATCTTCTATACTCTTCGTCATAAGTTATTCCAAATAAATTACATACGGCTGTCCAAAAAAGAGTATCTTGTTCTGCAGAGGGAGGTGGATTATCATAATAAGCTTGAAGAGATGGATTCAACCTTGGCTTTACTGTACCCTTGTAGGATCCTTTTAATCTTACTGCGTCTAGTCCAGTAATCTTTCCTTTGACAGTTTTTTTGTCTTCACCGACTTTCACCGAATATGATAAATCCTTGTCATAATCCCAGCCGGTACCTTCGCTAGTAGCTTCAGGAGGGTCACTAACAGTATTTGGACCAGATGACGGAATTGGACTAGGTGTAGACCCCAAGATAGAGATAGGATTTGAGGAATTATTCGCAAATGGTTCTTTCGCACTGTTTAACTCAGTTTGGCCCAAGAAAGACGTGTAAAATGGGTGAACAATCGTTTCTGTTGGAGTTTCAAAGACCAGCTCGTCTCTCGGTGCCATCGGATTGTTTGGACCACCTTTTCGATAATAACAATTTACAATTTGACCAAACTGTAATGAAATTGTATTGGCTATTGGGTCAACAGACGATGCCTTAAGATCATCTATTTTATGATACCGGTGCACTAGTTTCAAAAATTTATTTGTTTCATGCTCTTTCAACATGTTGAATGATGGCATTCCATCACTAGGTACTGGTGTGTCGATTTGAGCTAGTTCACTTGAGGCCTCACCAGATTTAACTCTTAAAAACTCTTGATCTGAAATTGGCTTCACAGACAGGGTAACATAGCCAAGAGGAGTTACATGTGCATTAGGGCCAGGCTTTGCAGTCCCTACGTTATTTTCATCAATTGGTGAGGACAGAATAACTGCACGGAAATTCTCCTGCATTATGTTTTCTTGAGACAACCTGATTTCGTCTTGTCTGGCTAGAGTATGTTGAAACAGTTCTTTTGGACTGTTTGCAGCGAGTCGAGCTTGTTTTTTTTCTGTGGTTGATTTACGTGTCGCCATCTTTGTCCTCCGACTGTTGAATTTGATCAAAGATTTGTGCAAAGTCTTTGTCGGTCAACTCATCGGATTTTTCATTTTTTGCCATAAGACCGCATAGTTTTACAAGCTGCTCATTTGATCTTTGAAGAGTTTCTACATACTTAGCTAAGGTCATACCCATGTCTCTGTGACGAGACTGATCAACTGCTAGGTATTTCATTGCGTCATCAAGAAGTTCACGAGTTGTTTCTCGGTCGTTCCTAATGTTATCAATTGCTTCTTTAATGTGTTTATCGCTGCTCATAAAACTAATTAGATCCTAATCAAATTTCTCCGTTCTCCCAATCTACCTTGAACTCTTTGTATCTTTTCTTCATTTTATTCAATTGGGTAACGATTTGTTTTGTATTCATTCCGGTAATTTCTCGGAGATAAAGGTAAATAGCTTTCTTGTTAAAGATTTCAATTTCATCAACGGAATCAAATAAAATCAATACAGCATCGTATACTTTCTTTTCCTTTTCTTTCTCGAAGTCGGGTTTCCAAGTTAGCATCTCTTGTCTCAAAAGCTCAATCCTTTCTTTTCTCATCATTTTATCTTGAAAGCTTTCGCTTTTATCAACGAAATGCATGTCAGGATCCATCTCTGCAACATCGAATGGGACTTCTCTCTCAAGTTTCTTCTTGTTTTTCTTTACTTTGTGGATAAACCAATTCTTTGTAACAACAGAAAAATACGAGAACGCCTTTGATCCTTTTGCTGGATCAAATTTTGTCAAGATTGTTGCAAGATAAACCTTGCACTCGTCTCTTAAATCTTCAATGTCTGGTAGAGATGTGAATCTGTACGTATAGACGATCTTATCAACCATCTGTGAGAACACTGGCTGGATTACCTCACAGTACAGTTGGTCTCTTACTTTCATGTCATCGGTCGACGAAAACCTAACTATCGCGTCTTCGTGTTCCCGCGTAAAGTACATGTTGCTCTTTTTCTTCTTTCTCGGCATTTTCTGCTTCCTCTTCTTCTTCATATTCAATTTGAACTGCTAGTGCTGCAATGTCACCATACTGCTCATCAAGTATTAATCTTAGTGCTCTTGCGTGATTCATCAATCCCTCCAGTGTTTCATCCCCATAAAAAGATTCTAAAGAATACACGGCTTTTACATGTTCTTTAAAAGAATCTATTATGTCAATTAAATCTGAGCTATTATCAGCAATAACTGATAATTTGGACGATTGATCACGTAGGAGCGCAAAAAACACAACATTTAAAACAACAGAGACAAATAAAGCTAACGATAACCATATACTAATTTGCATCTTTATACTCCACACGCTTCTTCTTTTCTTCTTTCAGAAGGGCTCTATTTTCCTCTATGGCGCGTTTTGTAGCCTCACCTACCCTTTCCCCTTCCGAAACATGTTTGCGGCTCACATGAGGCATCTGAGGGACTCTCTTGATAGACGTAGAAGAACAGTGATTACAATTAGTGTAATCATCAAAAATTCCATGGACGACTTCAAAAGCTTCCCTGCACTCTATACATGTATAAGTGTACCTAGGCATTATTGAACGCTCGTTTCGATAAATTCTTTTTTCTGCTCTTTTGGCTCAGGTACCTCAAACACTGGAGGGTTCATTACTACCAGCTCCCCACTGTCATCTACTTGGATCTCAAACCCTTGTAGAGTTGGAACAATGTCGGATTGCTCGATAAGTGATTTTTGTAACGCCATCATGATAGCGGCGATGGCTTGACTTGATAATTTATGATTCATTTCATCTCCTTGAAACATCTTTCTAATCCTTCTTGAATTGAGATCGTAGACTCAAAACCTAGATTTTTTAAACTTGAAACATCAGACACAGAGTGTCTTACATCCCCTATACGTTCAGGATTGCTAATCCATTCAACGTTTTGTACAGAATTGATAAAATTCTTAATATAATTCAACGATACAGACTCTCCTGTTCCTACATCGTACGACTCTCCATTGAATCGTTTTGGATGGCGCATTGCAAAAATGTTAGCTAATACAACATCATCAACATGGACAAAGTCTCTAGTTTGCTCCCCATTTCCGTCGATTCTCAAAGGCAAACCTTCTCTCATCATTTGCATCCATGCGCTTATGGCTGTCGAATAGGATCCACCAAACGGCTGATCTTCAGAATAAACATTAAAGTATCTAAGGCAAACCGTATCGAGCCCATAAAGCTCCGAGAATAGTCTACACTCCATTTCCGACATCAACTTATGCAATCCATAGGGAGAGCTTGGAAAACCTCCTGAGTTGCCGTATACGGCTGCTGAAGAGCTAAAAATAACTCTCTTTACACCATGATCATTGGCCCACTCTAGAAGAGTTGACGTGACAAGAACATTTTGCTGCATTGTATAAGCTGGATTTGATACACAGAATGAGACTTTTGGAATAGCTGCCATGTGAAAAACATAGTCAAAAGATTCTTTAGGTAAACAATGTAAGATGTCCATACCTTCTTTCAAGTCTATGCCTCGAACATTATAGCCTAGATTCTTCAGGTGTTTGTACAAGTGACTTCCAATGTATCCTCTATGTCCTGTTACCAATACTTTCATTCAGACTCCCATCGCCTCTTGCACTGTTCAGGAAAGTCGGTGCAAATTGCATACCAATTACGGATGTCAGCCAACAAAACAGACTCCAGAGATAGCAGGGGAACTATACATAATCTATCATTTTCTATAGACTCGTAATCATGAGCCCAAATCTTTTTATTACTTGTGAAAATGTAAGGCTCTACTGTGTGCCAAAAAAATTTAAAGCCACAATCGATCACTGTCATAAATTCAAATGCCTCTCTGTTTTTAGTGTGAATCCATAACTTGTCTTTTCTTTCAGCTAACCAATCTAGCTTTACAGGAATCTCAGGACTATCATGACCCAAAAACAAGTTCTCATCAACTCTCCAGACATCAATTTCCACTTCATAGCCTTGCTTGATTGCTTCGTCTATGTAATCATGAGTGTTTTCTAGAGACTCGTTTATGTCGTTAATGTTCCCTCTATGAGAAATAAAAATCATTATAACTCCTCAATGCGAATACTTCTATCTTCAATGAAGACATCGTAGTAGGGCTTTGTACAACGAACCTCGTGGAACATTGCGCCCCACGAAACCAGCTGCTTGATTGTGAACTCGGTCCAATCAATTCCACTTCGAGACCCTCGAGCAGTCCAATAAACTATTGTGCAACCATTTTCGTAAAGGTCGTTTACTTTCTTAATGTTATCGAAGTCTGGTTTGGCTAAATTATAATCTTTCTTGCCATCCAAAGCAATCTCTTCATCGTAAAAACAAATCGTTTCATCGATGTCAACAAAAACAATTTTATCTTTCATGATATCTCCGCCAGTATCTATAGCACTGGATTAAATCTTCTTCCGACTTTACTTGTCCTGATGTAAGGATTTTGCACCAAGCTTCAAAGCTTTCGGTTTCATCTGGTGTCCCAAAGACAGTTACAAATTCTGTATCGTAAAATCCCACTCTCAATCCTTCTTCAACTAAAGTGTTGTACGCAAGAGTTACGTAATATTCTCCATTGTAGTTTATGTCGTTCGCAATTGTTTTAAAAAAACAGTGCCTCATGTACATACCTTTTGAAAAATAGTAGGCTCCTGTTGAAGCATGTTCAGACATAGGATTATCAGTGTAACATTCTTTTTCTTTGATCTCGAGCATTAAGTCTCCATCAGTTTTTAAGAACGCCATTTTTGTAGAGTTCAAGGTATGTGGGTGCATTCCGCTGTGTGTTAAGATGCATCCGTCTAGCTTTTTAGTTCGAACGTGGTCAATAAAGTCTTGCTTATTCCACACCAATGGATTATCACAATAGCAAACCAAGACTTCTTCGGTGTCCATAACTAAATCTAAAAATGGCATAAGAGTGTAGATCGGACCTTTTTTGTGATTCTCTATTTCAAGAACTGTTCCGTCAGGGCGAAGAGACAAAAGTATTTCTCTCATGTTTGTCTCATCTAAGTGTGTTTTATTGCAGATAAAGAAAATCTCATCGTCTTCATCAAACATTTCCAGAATGTATTCAATGATTCTCTTGTTGTTTACTTTAATTAAAGGCTTCGGATCTTCATAGCCTCTCTGCACAAATCTATTGCCTGTTCCTGCCATTGGTATTAAAACTTTCATTTCAGTGACCTCCTATATTTTTCTTCTTCCATTTCGCTTAAAACTTTGATGTCTTCTTTTGACAGAAGTTTCGGAGTTAGCCCTGATGATTTCAGTAAGTCTTTTATGTATGATTGATAAAAGCGATTCTCTTCTGATAGTACGAAAGCGTCCGGATACAAGTAATTTTGATGCTTGGATACTTTGGATAAATAGTTTTTACACAAATTATCTAATCTTACGCTTTCCTCAAAAGCCTCAAGCATACTGTCTCTCGAGATAAAGATACCATGGTTTTTTAGGAAAACGTTCTTGTGAGGTCTAATATTGTCTGCCGTCTCTTTACCTGGAGGAAAGTATCCAATCAATTCTCCATCCAAATCTAGATCTGAAAAGATAAGATTGCACTCCCGGGAACACAGCACTGCCAATACGTGCAATGGGTGAGTATGAAGACAACAAGGACCAAGCTTCAAGTGTGCGTCAATTTCCATCGACGGTCTGTTTTGGTTGCTGAAAATACTTCTTCCATTTAAATCGTAAAATCCAAATCCTTCGAAATAACTTATCTTTCCAAATGAAGATCCGGATTCGGTTATAACAATTACATTTTCAAACTTAAATGATAGATTACCACCTTTATCTTGACAGAGATCAATGTTCCTCGAAATCTTTTCGCTTACAAAAATGAACTCGCCTAAGAGTGAGTATAATTTTTTAATTTTATTTATCAACCAAGTAAGTTCTTGTTTGTCATAGTCGAACGATAAGTTTATTTTACCTTCTGGTGTTTTTCGAAACTTGAGGACGACGTCGCAAAGTTGTCTTTGGGGTTGTATGAATTTTGCTTCATCTTCTTTTCTGTTCTCAATTGTTTTAACTATTTGATCGATGGTGTACCCTCGTTTTCTAGAGTCTCTAGATATTTTCCACTCATTCTTAAGAGCTGGTTCCACATCGATGTAAAAAGAGATGTCAGATAATTCAGATAGTCTTCCGTACATTGCATGTAATCCTTCATAAACAATGTTCTTTTTTGGCTTGATGATCTGTGGTTCTGTAAATTTTCCATTTGCATGATCATACTGGGATCGGTTAATTGTCTTGTTGTTTTTCAATGCATTAAGGTGGTCGTATTCAGTCATGAGATCATTGGCGTCAGGATGCAAGTGCGTAATGAACTTCCAATTCTCGTCTCCTCGTTCCCACCGGTGAGAATCATCACCAGATAAAATTAAGGCATCATGGTACCCGAGACAAATAGAGATTATCTTGGAGACCGTAGTCTTACCTACCCCAGAGGGGCCTGTGATTGAAATTACTCTATTCATCTAGCCTCTCTTGATTTCCCATGCGTTTCCATACATGTATCTTAATGAAATGTTGAATGGAATTTTTTCATCAATAACATAATCTAGGTATGGACTGTGATGCCAAGATTTTTTTCCATAATACTGATCGAAGTTATCAAATAAGCCGTATACGCCTCTGCATGCATCGTCATTTGTGCAGACTGAGATTATGTCTAAAGCCCTGAAGTTATGATAAAATCTTTTTTCTCCATCATGGTCTACTATCGGAACAGTATTGCCAAAAAATAAAATAGAGTTATGCTTGAGATTCAGTAAGGATTTTGTAAATGATTTCTTTAAAAGTATGTCAGGTCTGATTTTTATTATCAAGTCGTATTTGATTCCTGCTTTTGCTTCATAATCTCTCATGAGGTCGTAAGCTCTTTTGAATCCAAAAGTCATGTTCTTTAAGCCGTTGAGACTTATAGATGAGTTGTGCAGATTTTTATTTAAACCAAAATCGATTTGATTTTCAAAAACCAGAGCCTTTGGACTCAAAGTATCGCGCACAAAAGATTTATCAGATTCGCTAACGATTCTGTTTTTCATGTGGCTATTGTGCCAGCTAGCAGTTTTTGACTCTATCTCGTTCCAGGAATGCATAAAAACATCGCAACCCAACTCATCAACCAAAAAAGATTTTTGAGAATCTAAACATTGTCTAAACGTTCTTAGGTGACCTGAGATTAATAAACAAATCTTCAATTCAATACTCGCTTATCTCTTAGTAAATCCATTGTTTCACCCCAGCTGTCAAACTTCACAGCTCTGTCATCGATGTAACAAATAGCTCGAGGCTTTTCTGCTGTAACGTCAGATACGTATTCTGCGAATCCAAACTTTTCTAGCCATTCCCAAATTAATTCAACTCCAGTCTTGCCATTCACCAACGGCCTGTCGCTTCTAGCTTTCGCAGAGTAAACCACAACAGTATACTTCGAAGCAATCTCTTTAACGGACTCTAGAGAGCCTTCGATCGGTGGGTCATAAATTGTACCATCATGAAAACCTTTGGAGCATCTATGGATTACACCATCAAAGTCTATTGCAATTTGCTTAAACTCATCTTCTAAACTAGACGGTCTATTGTCTTTAGTGTGATATGTTTTGCTTATCATAATTCCTCTCAATAAAATAAATTTGCTGGTTTGTTGAAGTAAGTCAAAATCAAATCATGATTATAGACATCTTTATCGACACCCTTGACTGTTTTGCAAAACTTTTCAAACTCATCAACAGAAACACCTAGCTTAAATGCATTATAGCCATAGTAATCTACTATGGAGTATCTCGCAGTCAATAAGGCGTGAGGTATTTCTTTCATGGTTAAAATGTGTCTATTATTATCCACAATCTTAACTGCTTTTGGTAGATTCTCTTTACTGAGAACATGTTCTAGTCTGAGATTTCCTACACCCTTACCCATTCCATTTGATGACGCATCAGTGCTCTCAAAACCAATCTCTTCTAGAAGCCTGTAGTTAAAGTAGGCTTTACCAGAATGATCGTGTAAGTGCATACCGGTTTTAATACCACGACCATTAAGAATCTTTGTTGCTTCTGTGAACACTTTCTTTCTAACGGCAAGATCTAAAGTCCCGTGTGTATCAGCGAAAGTAACATAATCTAAGTCATGGGTACTCAAGAACTTAGATACATCAAGAATTTCATCATCCGTGTAGTTTGAAATGTTGAAAACATTGAGACTAGTTTCCAATCCAGTCTTATCTTTGATCTCTAAAATAAATTTTAAAGCCTCATTATAGTCTTGCTTTCTAGAACACATTCTCAACATTCCTATGTTTTTTTGTTCATCAATTCTAGGATAGTCTTTAATGTCATGACTGCAATAGTGATAGTCCACCATAATACAAACATTTCTTTTATCTCCATCCTGCACAACTTGGTTCAAATAATCCAAGTCTAAGTTGTAGTGAGGATTTAGAGATTTTTTTGTTTGCTTCCAATAGCCCATTTCAATAAAGTTGATTTCTTCAATTTGTGAAATAGACTTGTAATAGTCTTGTGCGAAAGCTAAAGGCCAATCCCACTTGATAGCGTGACCTCCGTCTCTTAATGTTACATCAATTAAATTCATCTCATTCCTCCGTAAATGATTTTTGCTAATTTTAAGTCTTCGGGATAATCAATTTCAACTCCCTCAATGGCATCCAGTGGGTAAAAATAAACACTTGGTCCCCATCTATTTTTATTCTTTTTGAATATTCTTTTTGTCATGACAAAGAAGGCGCCATTTGAAAAATAAATTGGCTTTAAATCTTGCGTTCTTTGAATGACGTTTGGGTTAAAGTTTATAGGATTTTCGAATCTCTCCAGAAATCCAAAGTCTTTTTCTTTGTTGACAGAGTGTATGTATTCAAACTGTCCTGTTTCGTATTTTTCAATAACATTCTCGATTGTTTCTTTTTTTAGAAACGGAGATGTCACATGTGTTAGCACAATCGTCTCATCCTCATCAGTCACATATGTATCTAGAAAGTTCTCCAACATCAAATTAGCTGGACTTAAAGAGTTGTTTGGATCATTTTCAATCTTTATGTACTCTTCTTTCCTAGGGTAAGCAGTGACATTGGATAACTTTGGATCAACTCTGCAGTCTTCAATAACATTGCTGGAGTCTGTATCGATGTAGATCTCAGACCCTAGCTCGTTTAGTTCATAGATTAGATGCTTCCAAAGCTCAAGGTCTCCGATTAATTGAAAATTTTTCTTGTTTATTCTGTTGGAGTCGTTTTTAATGTATGTAAAGATTTTCATGCGTTGTCTCCGGAGATCAAACTTAATTCCTTTTCTAACGTAGACTTCTCAAAACACTCTAAAGTAGAAATGTCGCTACAGTTTACGATTCGAACGTTGTTTTCTTTTGCCTTTTGTGCCAGTCTAGGCCACCAGTTCGAATGAAATGTTTCTCTCTGAGGTAAGTTTATTATGTCGCCCTTCTCAAAGTAATAGTCAAACCAGTAGTTTGGATTGTGATCCGGTGTTTTTGTGAATAAAATTTTACCATTTTTGATCTCCACACCATCGTATTCATCAACTTGATTACAATCTGCTCCTAGTAAAATTAAATTGTTGTACCCCATGCAGATTGCTGTCGAACATGCATTTGTACCAGAATTACCAAAAGCGTAAAATCTTTTAAAAGATTCTTCAGAATCATTCCAGCCAATTTGAGACTCATTCAACCTAACATGAGTAAAGCGATCAGAGTTTGACAAATTTGTTATGTAAAAAAATCTTTTGATCGGATTATCTTCCAAAGTCAATTTACAAAATTTTGACTTGTACCTGCTGTTTGTCAGATAATCATAACAACCATGATAAGTTGGCCACCAATTATGCTTATAGTAGTATTTATACGCTTGGTTTAGTCCAAACGTATCTACTTCATTTAGTAGAGACAGGTCTACCCCTCTCAAAGAGGGGCCATTGCACATTATTACTATACTTTTTAAAGACACGGAGCTACCTCTTTTTCAAATTCAGGATGTGTAAAATCTTCGTCACCAGAGATGTTCATTCCAAAGTGATCGTTGACCAACTCTTTTTTCAAAGTTTGATCATTAAATTCCATGTATGTATTGTCGTTGTGCCAAACTGTATTTTCTTTATCGAAAGATAATTCAATGCCGCTTGCATTCATTCTCATCGACATCTCTATGTCTTCATTTATGCCACCTTGCTGCTCAGCATTGATAGAGATGGATGAGTTCCACTTATGCACATCATAGATAAACTTTCTCATAATCCAAAATCCACCGGTTTGGTACAAATTGCTGCTGTATGATGGATAATCATAATCTACAAGTCGATGCGGATCCATTGTTGAACGGTCCCAAAATCGAGAACCATCTGGTAATAGAATTTTGTTCGCAGTTACTTCCCATCCATTTTGCTTTGAATATTCAACTAATCTACTAGCCCAATTTTCTGGGAAAATAAAGTCATCGTCAACAAAAACAATTGTATCACAAGTTACCTTTTCTCCAGCATTGTTGCGTAGCTTTGCCAGTAAACCTGAATGAGCATCTTCTGGTGTTTCAACAAGGATAAGCTCAGAGTCGTCAGAGAAGCTAGCTACATCGCCGGCTAGAATGATTTCATAAGGAAGCCCAGCTTTCTCCATCGTTCTTTTGATTGACGTAATTTCTTGCCTAGTCTTATCTTCCTTTGCGCCGTTTGTTGAAATACAAAAAGAAATACTTTCAACCTCTTCAGGTTGAAGGTTGGACTTTCCCAAGATAGCATTGCAAAACCCCTCGTATAAAACTTCGTTAGAAAAATTTTGATCGATGTGTTTTTGTAATTCAATTGCTACATTTGTAAACTCAGAATATTTTTTGTGCATCATTCTCAAAGCCATCTTAAATGAACCTTGGTCTGCGTATGCCCATTCTGAATCTGCACTGATAACTCCATCCCATACAGCAAACTTTTGAACCGGCTTCATTTCATGCTTGACTTTTAGAAACATCTCTTTTCCATCCTTCTTCAAAAAGTCAACCTGACCAGACCATCCAACAGTTATAACCGGCAAGGCAGATCTTGCAGCTTCAAACATAGGAAGGCCAAAACCTTCTCCATGAGAAATGTTAACCATGGCTTTTACTCTATCGTCTTCATAAAGGGCTCTCATTTGGCTCTCAGACAGATCTCCATGGAGTAGAGACACAGAACACTTACGATCAGGATAAGCGGCTAGAAGACCCTTTAACGTGCCTTCAACGTGCTCCTTGTCAATACGACAATTTGATCTTAAGTTTGTCTTCAGTATTAATCCGACCGGTTGATCAATAAACTCTTCTACAAACCACGTGATTGTGTTTTCTAAATTTTTTCTTGGCCCCATTTGAGATACGCACAAGAAATTAAAATCATGTCGAGGAGAGAAACCTGGAATCGATTCTGTCTCTTCTGGCATCGGGGTGTTTTCCCACACAACCTCAACTGGTGTTGTTAGACGATAAGGAAAAGTTTCTCCTGTCTGTTCATTTTTTGCATCAGCCAATGTATTAACATAGGAATTTTTTGCATGATGTGATACGACAAGAATCTTATCCATCTCATTTCCTTTCTGTAACCATTGAGGAGCAACCTTTGAAGTTTCAATACCAGCAGTGTAGCCAATGTTTATTGGACATATTTTTTCAAATTCATTTGGAATTGTAATTTGCAAAGACATGTCTGGTTGCAAGGATCTTTGTTGCATTAATAATTGTGTTTCCAAAATTCTTTTATCCATCCATCGACGGAATTCATTGTCATCCCAAATCCATCCTGTTTTACCCCAGTTGATGGGTTGAATGTAAATGTCAAACAAATCTTCTCGAGATCTTAAAGCTCGAAGGGCAAACCTAGATTGCTCACCATAACCGGATTGTGAAAGGACCGGTCCCCTTACAAAAATTTTCTTTTTCATTTTTCATCCTCGATTTTCTTTAAACTCATTGAAAAAAAGATTTCTCTTTTGGCTCCTATTAGAACCTCGACTCTTTTGACTTTTAATTCAGTCATTGGAAGAATCTTTGTCACTATTCCTACTTCACCGATGTTTGTTGTGACAAGATCTCCAACATCAATTGCATCCATTTGTTCAAGCCAGAATGGATGTATGGCCATCTTAATCGTCACAGGCGGAGGCATTGATAACCCTTGCCCAGTAACAACATTAATTGGCAACTCGACAATCTCATCGATTGATTTGCTCCACTTGAAATAAGTCTTTTCAAGATCTAAATCGCTCATGCAACTTCCTTAAAAGTAATACTTGAGTATTTCTCGCGAGAATCCCAAGAACCAAATTGTTCATGAACAGACAGCATTAAATTAATCCATCTTTCATTGAAGTCAGAGAAGTTGTAGTTTTGCAGTACATGCCTTCGTCCTTGCTCTCCAAGTTCTTTTCTAAATTCTTCAC
>CEOC01018635.1_pt1 | contig 28441 bp, 44 predicted proteins | sample 356191 | NCBI WGS metagenome assembly CEOC01 (sample SAMEA2619952, study PRJEB7988) | marine metagenome | biome: marine biome (ENVO:00000447); feature: deep chlorophyll maximum layer (ENVO:xxxxxxxx); material: "saline water (ENVO:00002010), including plankton (ENVO:xxxxxxxx)" | depth 17 m
GCATCACAGGTTCGAGCACCAGCACACTTGAAATGGAACAGCTGGCAATAACCAAGATTGGCTGCGCTGGTCATCTCCGCAGGGTCAGTCGGTCCCTGGGCATTGATTCCCTGCTGAATGCAGAACATGATGTTGCCGGTCTGGTCAAAGACAGCGCAGTTGGCGCATCGAGCTGTCTTGGCCGTTTCGACATCTGTATTCCATAGGGCGGCCTTCTCCTCCCAGAATCCATCATCTGGCGCATCTGGATTGAGGGGGCCATAGCCAAACTTCTCAATCGTCCAGTCGCGGTTTTTGGTGTTCTCCTCGACATCCGTTGTGGCTGTCGGGCACTCAAGCGCTTGGCCGGCAAATCGCTTTTCTTCGCTCATGATTTCTTGCGGTAGGCGGTGGCTTTGCGCCGTGCTTCAGCAGCGGCCTTGGTGTTTTTGACCTGATGGTTGACGGGCTTGCCTTTCGACTCAGCCTTTTTCTTGTCATCCGTTGCCTTGCGTTCTGCCTTGGTCATCGAAGCCCAAGCAGCTTTCGGCAGATACCGCTCAGTCCGACCCTTTTCACGAGCTTTATCAGCCATGAAGATCCTCCTCCTCAAACAGAGGACATGGCTCTTCGAAAAGCATGGCGTTCCTCATTTCTTGAACACGTGCCAACAGTTCAGCGATGTCCTCTTCTGTCATGTCGACCTCAACGGAAGCGGGAGTTGTAGTACTTGCGGTAGTCAGTGCCTTTTGTCAAATAACCAGCGCTACGACCCTTTGCCATAGCCCTCTTGTCTTGGGCTTCTGCTTGCACCTTGATTGGCACAACCAAGCCACCAGCGTCTGCATCTCCGGGTGCCGGTGCCACTGAGGTTGGATCCGTGGCAGCAGCCACTGGCTGAGCGCTGACCGGATCTGGAGCTGCAGCAGCCTGACTGCGAGAGCCGAACGCCCTGGAGCTGGTAAGGCTGCCAACGTTGTTGGGCAGCTGTACGCCAACACCAGCGCCCTCTTCCGGTGCAGGGCCGTAATCGTCAGAAGATGGACCTGGGGTATCAGGCTCCGGGTCAACAACTTCTGGCGTGGGGTCAACAACTGGGGTATCAGGTTCCGGGTCAACAACCTCTGGCTTGGGGACAACAATGCCACCACCTTCTTCGACGTCTTTGTCGAATTTGTCTTTGTAGTCATCCACCACTGCTTGGAGTGCAGCAAGCTGTTCCCTCAGCCTGTCCACCTCGCCATATCGATCTTCGTAACCGGCTGGGTCGAGCCTCTTCCACTCATCCCTGGTCCTGTGCTGAGGAGCTACATAGGTGGAAGCGATACCGGACTTGGCAGGACCACTTCCGGGTCCGGTGTAGGCAACGGGAGTTGTGCCTGTATAGCCCGCACGCAGGATTTGATCATGCGTGTTTCCCTGATGCTTTAACTGCAGATACCTCCCCTGCGAGTTTTGGTAACCGCCTCTAAATGGATCTCGGTTTGCAATAAATGACTTATACGTCCCCCCAGGAGACGTTTGGTACATGGTTTTCTTGGCGGCATCCCCCTCTTTGCGGAATTCTTTGCTGGCTTTGATGCTATTTGCAAGTTTTTGCCATGGGTCTGTAACGCCACGATTCAGCTCAGCCTTTCTTGCATCAATTTTTGCCTTGACCTTGTCCCAGGCGCTGTAGTTAATTGCCATTAGTCCTTTGCTCCTTTTTCGTACTCAGTTTTTGTTTGCCAGTCTTCCTTGCTCCACTTTGAGAGCTTGTTTTTTGAGGACTTTTTACCATCATATTGACCACCAGATTCTTTGTATATCTTGGTGGCGAGCTGCATGGCACGAGCAGAATGGCCGCCCATGCGCTTACGAGCTTTGGCCTTCGCCTTCTCCCAGAGTTCTGGATTTTTCTTCTTTGCTATCTCAGCCATTGGCCATGACCGCAGCGGCAATTGCGTTGATTTCTTCTTCAGACAGGGCTGGTTGATCTTCTTCGTAGAAGTCATTTTGCCGGCCTGACATAGACGGCACGCCAACCATGTTCAAATTGCCCGCGAGGTATGGAGCTAGCGCCTGTCCAGCAATGGCGGCGCCAGTCCCAGATGCCGTCAGCGCTGCAATGGCTGGCATGGCCTGGCGCACTCGGTCCAATTGTGGATTTTGCGCCAAAGCCCGTCGGATCATGACGCGCTTTCTCGGCGAAACAGTTGCTTTAACAACCTCGGGTGCAATCTGACCAGCTCCCCTTAGAGCCGCAGCACCAGCTCCTGCACCAAGGCCGGCCATCAATGATTCAAGGACAAGCCGACCATCGGCTTTTTCCTTTTCGTTTTCATTAAGCGCGTTGCCGTAGGCGGACAAGCCAGCCTGCATCAACATTGATGCGGGGATGTTGACCCGTGGGTCACTCAGAATCTGTCGTGCTGGCTTCATTTGATCGGATAGCGCCTAAGTACTTCAAGCTGATCTTCGATTGGCATGTCTTTCGGCAAGCCATATTCATTCATATCCCCGAAACCGTGCACGGGAAGGTCCATCCCGCCAGAGCCGCCGGTTTCGACAAGCGGTCGATCGTCATCCCATCCGTACACAAAGTCCGCAGTTCGCAGACTTGGTGTTTTGAATGAAGGATGCCCCTTGTAGTAGGGGCTTTCATAGCCAAATGGCGGGGTCGAATCCGCTACCAATGAGTCTTTTTTGCTCCCGAAAAGGCTTCCAAGCGCTTGTCCAAGCACTTCACCTGCAAGTCGGAACTTATCGATATCACTGCTCATAGAGCTAGCAACATTTGGCCAACATTATTCTACGAATCTTTTTTACCTAAACCCTTCTCTAGGACTGGCCTTAGTTCACTTGCTATTGGATAGTGACGCAGTAACGCTCTTGCTTCACGTCTCACTTCTCGCGGGATCCGTGGCGTCTCTTTTGTATCAATCAGCCGGAGCAAGAAATCACGAGTCGCAACGACAGCAGCAACCTGCTGCATTGGACTCGATATGGCTGGCATTTTGCGTTCAATCAAGACCGCAGTTTCGGCGGACTACGTCACCGGACTCGTGCCAGTCACGCCGTTGCAATACCGCAGCACGCTCGCTGATCTGCTCGCAGTGGTGCTGCCAAAGCCCGGTATAGGTTCCGAGCAGGCCAGGTTCCGCCTCGCCTCGCTTATAGAGCTCATACAGAAACTCCATGTAGTCAGCTCGGTTCTGGTCCTGCTGCACTGAGGGGGAAGTTTCCACGGTTTTTCTTCAACCTTGGCAGCCTAGGCGTTCAAATTGTTTCGCATGGCTTCCAATTCTGCAAGAATCCTGCAAACTGGATTTAGTTGCAAGCCCACGTTGAGCAAGCCCAGCAAGACCGAAATTGAAAGCTTTTACAAGGCCTGGTGGCAGGAGAACTTCATGGTGCCTCTCAATAAAGCACCGATGGGAGTTATTGATTGCATGAGTGCTTTCTACGACGCATTCTGTACTGAATCTGATAAGACCCAGGATTCTTAGAATTTCAGGGAATGCAGGTTCCCTATGAGTAGTGAAACTATTGCACTGATCGCCATCCTGGTGGCAGCTGCTTCTGAGATTATTGCCCTTAATCCGAAGCTCAAAAGCAACAGTGTTGTTCAGCTGGTTCTCTCCGGCCTGCAGTCTGCATTCCCTAAAAAGAAATGATTCCGCAGTCCGATAAGAAGTCGGCCGAAAAGCCGAAAGAAGACAAGTTCGAGTGGCATGACGAAGGCGTCGGCACACTCGTCCGCATTGTGATCCTTGGCTGGGCCGGTGCGATCTTGACACTCAACTACGTGTCGATCCCTGGCCTTGAGCAAAAACAGATCGATCCGACCTTCATTGCCAGCGTGTTCACATCAACCCTCGTCTCGTTCGGGGTCGATGCTGGCAAGAAGAAGAAAGAAGAGAAAGATGACCCATCGCCAAAAGCATGATGAAAAGACTTCTCGCGCTGGCCGCTGCCAGTAGCCTCCTGGCTGCCCCTGCCCAGGCCGATATCATCCACCGAATCTCCAGCAGTGTCCAGTTGAGCGTGGATGCTGCTGCTTCTAATGCAACAAGAGTTCCTTCGGTCTACTCAGTCAGCGGGACGAACCTGACGACAACAGATGGCAATACATCTGGGAATATCGGTCGCCTTGCAGCGTTTTCTGCCGGCACAGCTCCGGGCTTCACTGGCACAACCGCCAGCGTGAAAGTGGCGGGCGAAGATTTCAGTTTTACTGAGTCATACATTGAGGGCGATAAGCCTCATGCCGGTAGTTCTGTCTCATCTGGCGTGATTGGAACTCTCCCTGTTTTGGGATCGACCACCACTTCGGCCGGGGGTGTCGCGGGCACTCTTGCTGGCACTGTGGGCACTGACGGTGCAGTCACGATTACAGCTGGAGGGGCAGGCACAACGGCTACTGCTCAACACGTTTCGGAGCTAAGTATTTTCAACTGATGAAGCGCAGCATCACAATTCAGGGCGAAAACGGCATCGAGTCATTTGACTGCCCCGAAGAGGAATACATTCTTGATGCGGCAGAAGACGCCGGCATCGCATTGCCCTACTCCTGTAGAGCTGGAGCATGCTGCTCATGTGCAGCCAAGATCATTGCCGGTGAAGTTGATCAAAGCGATCAGTCATTCCTGGACGACGAGCAGATCGAAGCTGGCTACGTGCTTTTGTGTGTGGCCTACCCGAAAACTGACTTGGTCGTTAAGCCTGGCGTCGAGGACGAGTTGTACTGAACTGGGGTTAACCAGTGAAACACCTGTTATTTATTGGCGCTCTCCTGTTGTTTGCAGGTAGAGCGCATTCGGTCCCCGTGGTGCCCTCATTCAGCATGGGGAAAATGACAACAAGGACCGAGACCACCCAGGAGACTACTGAGCTGATTCGGTCGATAGATTACAACACAGGTTGGTCATACGCAGTCTCTGGAACGGGAGTTGAACCGAGCAGCGGAGATGTCTCTGTGAGCTCGCAATCTTCTTCCTTTCAGATTGACTCAGACACACAGGCTGGATGGACGCAACTAAACATGAGCAACAAGCCCAGCTGGAGGCAAACGACTCCAGGGGCAAGCTTCAGCTTCGTCGAGTCCTACACAGGGCCGGGTGTTTCAAACGTGACGACGATCGATCGAAAGGTCACCACTCGAAGCATTACCGATACCACAAGTATCTTTCAGCGTTAGTTGGACTTGGTTCTCTCGTTGCTGCTAATCCTGCTTTTGCTGATTCTGTTGGTGGTGTGAGCGCGACTGCAAACCCCATCGCTCAGAGCAGCTCGTCAGTCTCCAATCAGGCCGTTCAAATCTTGCAGGGGCCGTACATCCAATCGGCCGTAACCTCTGGCGTTCAGTGCCAAGGCCCGACGTTCAACCTGACTCCTTTTCTGACATATAGCAACTCTTGGCAGCTGCCCTATGAGCCGACATATCTAGAGCCTGTCTACGACCCGATTGACATTGAAGGTGGTCCGCTTGACGAGAATGGTCTGCCGACCCCTGACGGCATCCCTGATAATGGCTGGGGCTCAATCGCCTATCAAAAGCCAGTCAGGACTGGCCAGAAGGACAATTACTCCTGGAACGCTGGCATCAGCGCCACCATCTCAATTCCCCTAGACGGTGGCATCCAAGAGCGCTGCAAAACAGCGATGACGACGCAAAACAGAATCCAGATGCAGATTTTGCGCAACAAAGAATTGGACTTTGCCATCGCCAAATTGCGCCACTGCGGGCAGCTTGCCCAGGAAGGAATTCGGTACGCACCGCACAGCCGCTTTTATCACGTCTGCTCTGACGTCATCGTCGAGCCCAAGAAGGTGACGATGACGCCTCACGTCCACGAGGTGACGATCACCCCATCAGATCTCGGGCTTGACGGAGTACTTGGTTCCGCGAACGCTGAGCAAGAATCCGCTGTCGAACAGAGCGAATAGGGACTGGCTTGCCAAGCATCTTCTTGATCTTGGCAATAATCTTCTTGATCGCCGGCTTAATCAGCTTCAGCAGCCAGTCCGCAATCGGCCTGGCGAGCAGTGCTGAAACTGTGGCGGTCGTCGCGATTGCTGCGGTTGTTGTGACTGATTCGAGGGGCGGCAGGTACTTGCCACCAATCGTGAACTCCTGGGGCTCAGGCCTTTCGATCTTGATGCACTCGCCTTGGCGCAGGACTTCGCCCTCTTCGCATTGGGGCTTTGACTGCAGTGGCTGCCTGCTAATGACTTTCGGCAGCTGCGTCTGCTGTCTCCTACCACTGCCGAGAGGTGTTTCGGCCTTGGATTCTGCAGCTGCGTTGGCAAATTTAGGAATCGCTGGCTGCTTGTCTACTTGCTGTAGGTATGGCTGATATGCCATTGGATCAAACGCCGGCATGCCGGCATCGCAGTAGATCCTGATCTGCGAAGGATCACTGGTGGTTAATTCGGTCTGGAGGTCAGAGTCGACATGTGCCTCAACGCATCCGGGGACCTGGACAACAGGCAGCGCCATGCTCACCCCAGGTGGCAAGCTCGGCATCAACAACTCGCGCTTGGCTGGTGGCAGGTAAATCCCGACATCTGGAATGCTGACCCCAGCAAATCCGATATCGGGTATCTGCATCAGAAAATAGGCAGACCTGACTTAACAGTGCCGCCCTTAGGAACAAGCTTTTCTTGCGACTTCAGCAAGTCGCCTTGCATTCCCTTGAGGTCTTCCTTGAAGTACTCATACTCCTCAGCCAGGCGTTCCTCCAGCTGCAAAGCCATCTCGCTTTTCAGGAAGTCCAACTTTCCGTTGAAGGTTTTATAGACCATCCAGGCAAAAAGGTTGAGGGCAACCAAGTTGCCCACAACTATCCCCTTAAAGATAATTCCAAGCATTTTCAGCCAAGAGCACTCGGCACCTGCGGCCATTCCACAGTCTCAATATCACCCTCTACATCTGCGTAGCGAGCCGGGAGATCACGTAGATTCTGCCGGTACACAGTATGTTCAACTTGCTCACCTTCAGACGTTTTATTGAACACGTCTGTGAGCATTAAGAAGTCAGATGCCGCAAGACGTGCATTGCGTTCTGTGCGCAGTTCTGCGAGATTCATAATCAGGAAATCAATTCAGAGAAGTCAGCTGCAATTTCATATGAGCGAACATTCCATTTGTTGTTATTCCACAAGAAGGAAACAAGCCATTTGGGGTAAGTATCTGTTGCATTTTCCCAGACACAGTGCCAAGTAGCGTCTTGTATAAAATGCCCAGCCGCCTTAAAGGCTTGCGGGTCCGAAACTGAGTTGTCAAAGATTTTGACAGTCTCAGGGTCGTAGTTACCGTTAATCTTCCAGAGAAGCGGGCGCCCTTTCATGCCCCCATTATCACTGTCGATCATTGAGAAACTCAACCAGTGATTACTGCCTAATCCAATGTGCTGATGGTGGTAAGCACTCCCATGAAGGTTCGGGGAGCTCTGAAAGCCTTCAGTGCCAGATGCAGGGTTGTCGGAAGCGGAACTGTAACTACCCCAAGTTATGTTGAAACTGTTTGGCCTGGGGTTGACAAGTGTCCCATCAGAATACCTGAAGTGGGGCGACCAAGAATGGGCGTTCACGCCAAGGTTTGAAGTGCTGTTCCACGTCGTGTAGTTACCGTTGGCCGCATACATGCCACGACCGTAACTAGAGCTGGTAAGGGCTATGCCGACACCAGCAACTTTATCGTTGCCAGTTGGAGTGTAATCCCACTGACCGTAAATTTGTTGTCCTTCGGAGGTTGAAGTGAAGTCGCTGGTTACTGTGTCAAATTGATTGCCTGGGTTGCCGCTACGACTTCCCTGCCAGCCTTTATAGTGACTGCGGCTACTACTGTTGGCGTCGTAGCCAGCTGTCATGAAATAGCCGTTTGAGTTGTAGTCAGAAAAGTAGAGACCGTTGTATCCGTGGTCCTTGTTGGTGTATTGGCCCTGACCGCTTTGCAGGACGCCATCCGCATCAATGCGGCCTCTGGAATGCCCAAACATATGACTGCCATAACCCGGCCAAGCATTATGTCCGCCGCACACAAAACAACCCGTGTATGGGTCGTATGTGCAAAAGGTGGTACTCAGCCCATTGCCTGAGGTATTCGTCCAGACAGCGGATTCGCTACCAATAGTTAAAGCACCAGTCGATTTGTTAATAGTGACGGACTGCATAAGCTGGCCCGTTTGACTTGGGGAACTTCTGGTCCAGAACCTGCTTAAACCCCATCCCCCTACGTGACGAATACTATCCGCAGCTCCGGGCATTACGTGATAGTGCTGGTAGCTATACCCCGATGATGTTGCTTGGGTGACTTCCGAGACTGGAGTCATCGAGACGACTAGAGAGTCTCCACTGGCGGCGCCACCACCACCACCACCACTGCTGCTAGAGCCGCTGCTTGTTAGAAGTCGACGTGCCATTGAGCTTACCTTTCTAGTTAACTACGATCAGGACTCAAGTCCGTAAGCGACGAAGCTCACATCTCCGTTTGCGCTTCCAACAATCAGCTTTGCACCTGACTCCATGGTGATGCCAGTACGCTCAAGCGCAGAGTTATTGGTTAGCGAGAAGTCGAACTCGATGTAGTACTGCACAGGAATTGCGCCGCTCGTTCCGCTTTCGGAAGAAGGAATAACAGCGATCTTAATTGTGTCAGCTGCTGCACCTTGGTTGCATGCAGACAGAATCAGCGTCGTGGTTGCAGTAGCAGTGACAAGCGGGGTTGTCGCCAAAGTTGGAGTGCCCCCGCTGGGCTTAGATGTCCCTTTAATACCGGAGGCCATGCCGCAAAGCTATTGATCTTTTACTCAGTATAGGAAGCGAATAAATCTCTAGTTATTCGCCTTGATGTCCCATTTCTGGCACTCGCGGTGAAGTTTCACCTAATGGCTCGTTGAAGTGCATCATCCGAGTTATGTGCGCAGATCTTGTCACCGGGCTATGAACGCCGTTTCTGACTGCGTAACGACGTTCATACCCTTCACGTTTTTTCTGCGCAAGGTTACGCTGGTTTCTCGCCTGAGATTCCCGACGCCTTCGTGCAAACATCAAACGCCAACAGCGAGGAAATAAGCGTACTGACGATCTGCATTAGAGGTCGTATATTGACCGGCAATCAAGCGCGTCCAGTTGGCATTCTCTGGTGCAGTCCCAGGGTCTGCGCTTGCATCAGACGTATGGTCTGTCGTGCAGATGAAGTGATCAAGGTTAGGAGCTGTGCCGGTTTGAACCAGCTCTCCCTTGAAATAGTCAGTACTGGTTGCGTATGCACCCCTGTCAAATGAGCCAGCGGCATAGCGCTCCCAGTTACCAGCTGTCAGATCTGCAAGCAGTGTTGATGCAGAAGTGAAATTAGTCGTGGCACGATATGACTGCTCATTGAAGACAACCGCGTCATCTTTCTTGTAAGCAGTGGCAGCTGCCCATGCTCCCTTGAAGTCGTAGCCGCCAGCCAGCAGCTCCCAGTAGGAAGAGTTAGGCGGAACGTTATTCGTGGTTGCGGCGATTGAGCGGTAGGTGTTACCGCCGTGTGACACCACCTCATTGGCGGCGTAAGCAGTCGAAGAGTCCCACGCACCAGAGGCCAGCAGGCCGCTGACCATCTCGGTCCAGTGCGTAGTCGTTGTAGGCGTCGTGCCTACCGATGCAGTGGAATTGATGTAGCAATAGACGCCACCACCAAACCTGGCAACGTCGTTGTATTCGTACTGGGTGTTTGCGTCGTAATTACCCCGGAATTGGAAGCGAAGTTTGCCGAGATCAATAATTGTGCTCATACGATCTCACAGTTCAAGTGTCCGGGGGTGGTCGAAGACCAGCTGAAATTTAGAAGCTTGTCAGACCACACAGTTTCCTGGTAGTCGTCAATTTTGATTATAGAAAGGTCAGGAATGCTCACTACGCTCCCACCTGAGTTGCGCACAATGTCGAGGTGGCCTGTCGCAACATTCAGCCTGAAGCTATAAGCATTCTTGCCGCTAGGTGGTACAAACTCCTCAATTCTTGGAGTCTGTACCTCTTTGATTAACTGGACTGACATTAGACGTCCTCGTAAACAGAGAGCCAAACAACAAAGGTGTCTGTAGAACCGCCATCCACGGTTGGTGCGTCTGACTTCAGAACGTCATCCGCTCCAAGCACCATCTTTTCCATGCCAGTCAAACGCTGCTGCTGGCCAGGGCCGATCCGAAGCCCTTTCGCGAGGTAGTAGTCGTCAGTCCCGACCGTGACGAACACATCGAGCGGAAGCTCAAAATCAGAGATATTTGCCACTGTCAGGCCAGTGACAACTGATGTCTGTGAAGCCGGAACTGTATAGACAGTTGTCGGGGCCGGGGATGATGCGGGACTCCCAACCGTTGCTTGAAATCTTTTGAAAGTGGCCATCAACCAAATGCAAGGATATCGGTAACGGATAACTGGGATCCCATCGGAACCCACGCATTAGTGGTTCCCGCTATGTACATGCTAAATGTTGTCAGAAGCGGGCTATGCCAAATATCACCTTGCTGCAGTCCAGTAGTAGGGGCCGCATCCTGAATAAAAAACTGCGTCTCGCATGGCACCCACTCAACAGTTGATGCCAAATAAATTTTCAGGAAGCCCTCGGATGTGTCGTACCACATGCTTCCGTTTCCAGGCTGAGCCGGAGCAGTAGGAGACACGGTCGCAGCAGCACCACCACCACCGCCGCCGCCGACAGTCGTAAAACCTGATCCGTCCCAAATCTTGAGAAGATTATTACCGGTGTCGAACCAGAGATCTCCGTCAACAGGGTCGACAGGTGTTGCCTGTTGCCGAACAATGTTGCCACTGTTTCGCAGTCGGTCAAACCCAGGGATCTCCTGAAGTTGACCGTTAATCAGAACGATTGGATTTCTAAGCGCCATTACACGAGATAAATAGGCCCACTGGGATGAACATCAATCGCTGTTTCAGAGATTGCCTGTCCGATTTGCGCTGAGTAAATACCACCACCGACAGGTGCTGTCGTAGTAATTCCGCCGTTCAGATCGAGGTAGTACTCAAACCCTGTACTGAGACCGGTCAGGTTTTCAAGCGGCCCCCTCGCCACGACGGTCACAGCCAAGTCAGGGCCAGTAACTCCTTCCTTGACAAGGCCTAGTACCTGAGCTTTCTCGCGTGTTTGGACGTTGTTTGCTTTATAGATCTTTCCGTCAGTCTTCTTGATGTAGACAGCATCGCCTTTGTCCAAGGCCTCACCCGAAAAACCTGGGGCAAGAGCCGCGATTGACTGACTTCCAGTGCCACCACCCTGAAGTGCAATACGCAAATCAGTCAGCGCCTCAATCATGCCAGCCGTATTCGGTTCATACGAGGACAAACTACCTCCTGCTGCCTGAATGCATTCAACAATTGCGGCAATGACCCCTTGCTCGTTTGGTATAGGAGTTGCCATATATCGGATTGACTCTGAACTTAGAGGATCACTCCTTTGTCATTCTAGTTTTCTAGCGAACGATCTTAGGCACGCTTGGATCGTCTGGATCGATAAACGAAATCACGGGATAGTCCGCGCCGCTCTTGGGTACAAAGTCCTGGAATTGACCAGCACTTGCGTTGAAAATTTTCAAATCCTGGCTGCCCCTTTTAAGCCACCAGTCGTTGTTTCTACACCAAGCAGGGTCTGGCTCTTCAGTGTCATGCCAAAGCATGGGCGCCACACTTGGTCGGATATTGTTTCGAGGGTCACCTGGCGGGAAGATCACAAGGCCAGATGATTCCGCTATCGAAAGAACAAATCTGTCCCAACTCAATCGTTTGCGCCGGAAATACATATCAAATTCTTCGGGTTTGAGAGCTCTTTCGTAAGAGCTCGCAAATTCAAGGAGGTCCCTCTCAGCAGCAGTTGGATAGTCGTCAGGCTCCAGCCACGGCACACCACACGCCCAGCGCTGAGCATGAATGTGCTTGCACTCACGGCGTTGATCCCTCCTCTGGGGCAAGGTTCTCCACTGCCGGTAGTAGCCAATGCCCTGGCTTTCCCACTGGCTCAGAATACTTCTGTTGGCGTTGGGCAGTGGAATATCATCCAACGTTGCCCTTTTCGGGACATTATCAAGGTTGGCGAGCGCACCGCCTAGATGATCAGGGCAGCAGCAGAAAAATGAAAATGAAGAACATAGATATCTACTGCCGTCATCTTTCCAGCGGTATGTGGGAATACTTGGGTCATCTGGATCGTACTTTTCTTTTTTCCAGTAGATATTTTTATTGCGCTCTACCCTGCGGTATGGCTTTGACAGATCAAATGTCAAAGTCATACTTCCGAGGCTTACCCCAATCAACGTGAACGCAAGACTGCCGACGTCTTTTTCGACAAGGTCATCCGGGAACGTTGGCCCTGAAGCCGAATCCTCGAATAGGTCTCCAATGACCGAATAAAAAATTGCCAGCTGGTCTGCGTTATAGATACCGCTGACGTTGTATGTGATCGTATGATTTTCTGGGTTTGGATCGCTTGTGTTGTACGTCAGCGCTGACGCCTGAATGGCGTTAGGGAACAAGAAGCTGCCCCTGACACGAGTTGCTACATACCAAGCGCCTTCAGGACTTGTCGAGCTGGGGAAGATGGTTACGACCTCTTTACTTCCTTCCTCGTCAATCTCGTCGGTCAGATTTGCATTGCCATTGAGAAATCGAGCCAGGACATTTATTTGCTGATCACCCCAGCTTTTTCCAGTGCCAAAGAACATCTCTTGGCCCATTTTCCACCGCTTGAAGTCTGACTCGCGGTTGTAGCTTTCAACGATCGTTGGGAACTGGGTCGAGCCGTACTCCCCAGCTCCTGTCGTAGCGTCTGGGTAGATGCCTTTCGCCTTGGGCCGAATAGGCCTCCGCATTGAGGGAAGCCCAAAGTTTCGATTGGGATTTGATCCCAGCCCCTTACCCATTAGCGGAACCTGGAGTTGTAATACTTCCGGATCGCGCCTGACGTCAAATACCCAACGTTGCTATCGAGCTGCTTCAGCTCGTTTTGAGCCTCTGCCTGGACCTTGATGGGTTCCACAACATTGCCAGCATCAGCATCCCCAGGTGCTGGCGCCTCAGAAGTAGGTTCTTCCGCCGCTGCTGTCTTTTGGGTGCCGATTTCACCGGTCTTCTCAGGGACGTAATCGGTGATCATCGATTCGATCGGAACCTCTGCGTCTCCGCCCCCTTCTTTGACCTTCTCTTCAAATCTCTCCTTGTAGCGCTCGGCTGGATCCTCTTCTTTCGGCGCGAGCTCCGGTGACGGCAAAGCCTTACCGTCTTCGCCCATATGACCCGTCATGTCTGGACGAGCACTGAAGTAGCCGTTCTCGCCTACATACTTGTTCCAGTCAGGCTCTGAATACGCCCCATATTCACCGGGGACTGCAGCTTTCCAGTCTCCTCTCAAGTAAAGATTGGCCAGTTCAGCATCATTTGATCCACCAGCTGCAAATAAATAGTTTTGCTCGAAGGGTTTGCCTTGCGCATGATCGTATGCGCCCTTAGGAAGCAAGAAGGGGCGTGTTGGTCTTCTGCCAGCCTGGCCGGTGTAATTCGAGGCGACGTTGTCTGGACGCTTCTTTCCATCAGCACCTGTGTAAAAAGTTTTCCCTGCAGCGACGTTCAGGGAATCAGCTGCCTTGCCGCCAATCTCAACACCAGCTCCGGCAAGAGTTGTACGAATCTGCCCGTCGGTATAGCCAGCTGCTCTAGCTCGATTTAGAGCAGACAAGCCAAAGCCACCGCTGCCCATTTGGTCTTCTGCACCCGAAAAATTTGTCGGGTCAAAAAACCGGCCAGTGGGCGGCAGGCCATAGTTGCCTGAGTAATTAGTGCTTTGCTTGGCGGCATTGTCAAACATCGACTGGGCCTTAGCCCCAACCGTGTAGCCCTTGCTCCTGGCTTCTGCCTGAATTTGCCCAAGGCTTTTACCAGCGTCTAACTGCTGCTGTACATAGGTGGCTCCAATACCAGTCCTTTGACCAGACCCTTGAGCCGCTGCAGCTGGGGCGGGAGCCGCCCCGCCTCCACCTCCACCGCCGCCACCACTGGCGAACATTGCCGCAGCTGCTGGACCGACGGTGTAGCCCCTGCTCGCTGCTTCTGCCTGGATGGACGCCATAGAGCGTCCAGCTGCCATTTGATTGCGAACGTAGTTCGCGCCAATACCTGTACGTGCCATTTAGCCGAAGCGAGATGAGTAGTGACTGCTTGTGCCTGCGCCCCTTGCAAGGCCGGAAGTGCTGCGTCGCCTCGTTGACTGAGTGCGATCAGCACTATTTATTCGCTCAACTACAGGGCCTTTGTTCCGGAGAACGCTGTCGGTCAGACCGCCTTCAGCCTTGGCCATTTCAGTGATCTCCGAGCTCCGCTCCCTTGGAGCCTCAAATGCCTGCTCGCCGCCAGTTAGGCCGCCAACAGCAGCCGTACGCTTTTGATTAGCGCCACCTGATGTCGCACCACTCCTGAGTGCACGCAGCTGCTGCCCAACCGCTTGCTCCCTGTACGTATCGGCCTCTTGTTTGGCCATGTCGTAATCGGCGGACTTTTGGTTGAACTTCTCCTGAAATTCGTCAGCCAAGCCTTGAGCCTCTTTTGCTTTGTCTTGGGCCGTCTTGGTTGCGGTTAGCTGAGTGTTGTATTGATTCGTCAGATTGCTGATTTGGTTTTGGTAGCCACTCATCTGGCTTTGGAAGTTGCTGATCTGATTTTGGTAATTGCTCAGCTGAGATTGATAGCTATTGGCACGGCTATTGGCCGCAGAAATACTTGCTTGAGCTGCACTTTCTGCTTGAATGCCAGCCCCGATCATGTCTCTGGCACGCTTACCTACTCGATACCCTCCAAGCGAGGCCTGGATCTGCGCATTTGAGTACCCTGCCGCTCTTGCCGCCGCATAAGAGTGTCGGCCAAAACCAGCCTTACCGTCGTTCCAGGTTCTTTTGAACTGGTTAAAAATATCAGCCATTAGCTAAACCTCGATGCGTAATAGCCTCCACGCGCAGAACCGCCTGCACCAGTGCTCGCTCCAGGGTTGCCACCCTGGCGAACAGGAGCCTTAGCTATCCGCTGCACGACAGGTCCCTTGTTTGACAAGGCTCCGCTCTCAGCTCTGATGTTCTTCTCTACGTCAATCCTGTTTCCATCGTATTTTTGTACGCCCTTCTTACCGCCGGTCAAACTTGCTTGACCGCCTGCAGTCTGGTTGCCACCGCCTGATGTTGCACCAGATCGCAGTGCTCTCAGTTGTGCGCCGACTGCCTGATCGCGGTACATCTGGGCTTCTGCTTGGGCTGTTTCCCAATCAGTTGTCCGCTTATTGAATTGATCCTGCCAGTCATCAGCAGCAGTTTCAAATTCTTTGGCCTTGTCTGTCCATGTTTGAACTTGGCCGAGTGCGTCTTGGTATTGCCCTTGGAGCCCAGTGATCTGGCTCTGATAACCCTGCATCTGGTTATTCAGATTACTGATCTGGCTTTGATACCCCTGCACCTGACCTTGCAGGCCTTGTAGCTGGCCACTCAACTGAGCAACTTCGTTCTGATATCTAGTTGCATTGCCTTGGGCTGCCGTAAGAGCGTCGTTGCGAGCTTGTGCCTGTTGGTTCTGGTATCGACGTCCTTCGTCTGAGTACTGAATTTCGTGGGCGACTTCGTACAGGTTTCGACCACCTTGAAGCTGCCCAAGATAATGATTAAAACCACCTTGATCAGGCTCTCGACCCAGGTAATTTTGATACCAATCTTTTAGGTTCTGTTGGTAACTCATCAGAAGAATCCTCCCTGGGCAAAGCAGTGAACGCGAGTTGCTGAACTCGGTGCAGTCAATGCAGCGCTTACGCCGACGTACAGAACAGCGCCTGACGGGACATAGAGACCTGTGTTTTTCTTGTCGGTCTCACTAATACTGGAATCAGCCCCGAGATTTGGGACAGGAATTGACAGCGGTGGCAGAGAAATGTTTGTTCTCGCGCCTGCAGAGCCAGAGGAGATTGTTGCGTTCGCGACACAGACCGTATTCGCTGCTGTAATCGATGCAGCTGATGCCGCAATGCTCAAAAACACCAGGACTTGCGATGCTGTCGTGCTCGCCTCGTTGGCAATGATGGAAATGCTGTCAACAACAGCACCATCATTGGTCAAGCAGTCAACAAGGAGGACACAGCCGCCACCGCTTGGCGTGTTGAAATTAGTCGCTGTAGTTAGTGCAGCAGCACCACCCAGCGTTGCGAATGAATGCAGCGGCCGGTCAACCAGCAGCGGCATCTTATTGGAACTACTGGTTGCCAATGTACGACTCCCGTTTTATTAAGTTTAATTGGTCTTTTCAGCCTTCTCCGGACGCTTAGCAGCTCGCTGTGGCCCTGCACCAAAGCCGGTGAATCCTGTATTCATGCCACGCGGTTCAGACATGTCACTGCCAGGACCACGAGTCTCAATGAAGCTGACATTATCCAGCTTCTTGTCGATATCAGGAGCAGCGAAGTATTTGCCAAACTGAGTTGCATCCGTCAGAACAGGAACTTGCGCCTGTTCAATCCTCTCAGCATCTCCATAGGGATTGCGATAGAAGACGTTGTCCGCATCACTTGAGCTAGGCGGTTCGTGCATGCTGCGCTTTGGCACGAATGACTGTTGATTGTTTGGATTATTGGGTACTAACGTTTCGCCAGTGAAGTATTTTTGAGCCGCACGTTGTGCGTCTGCATTTTCGTACCACTTGTTGAATTGAAGTTCCCGTTTGGCTCCTTCGCGGTGCTTGGTGAAATCTTGATTAGAGGGGTGTGGCTTTGACATTACTTACCTGCGTACCTCGTGAAGAGCTGCATGCCACCGCCAAAAACTGGCAGTTCGCCTTTGTTGGCCATGTTCCAAATTTGTGAAGGCTCAACGCCTCCATATGCTGCTGCACTTGCAGGCTGCATCTTTGGGCTGAAAAGCGGAATGGCGCTTTCAGTTTTCATTGCCTGCTCTGCGACAGGCTGCTCACCCTTTTGCTGCATTGCGTCCCGATTCATTTGACCGGGCTCGCCAGGAGTATTGCCAAAATTCAGGCCTTCCAGTTGCGCACCAGCGCGGAACATGTCAACAACCTCCTGGCGGTTGACCTGATTCACGGCATTCTGTGCATCCTGGATATTGGTCCGGCCTGTGGCGGGATTGACCTTCGCTGCTTGCTTTCGACTATCAATCGCCTCCAGGTCGTTGCCTTCAGGCATTTTCAGCTGGGTTCCGCCGTACTCGGTCGTTGTCTCATTGACAAGACCCTTTGCACGTTGCTTCTCCATGAACTGCTCCACCATGGGAGTACCCTCATGGGCCTTCATCCAGGCTTGGATGTCAGCACGCTCCGAATAGCCGACCTCGTTTGAGCGAGGGGCATTGGCGAATGCATCTTGCGCAGTACTGCCTCCGTACTGCTGCATCATTTGCGTGTACACCTCGTCGCGAGCGGCGTTCCGATCGATGATCGGCTCGATGTTCTGAGCTGGTGCCTGAGCTTGTGCTTGATTGCCAGATGGCCAAGTCGAAGGATCTACCGGCTGACCGACCTGGAATCCAGGCGTGTCAGCAGCACTAGCAGGGAGCCCTCCATACGGCAAAGGCTTCTCAACAGAAACCGGTCGCCCACGATTGTTTCGCTCAACAATGGTCATATCGCGGATACGCTGCTCGGCTTCTCGCCGTGCATCCCGCTCTGCAAGCCGCTCTGTCAAGCGTCGTTGAGATTCACGCAGTACTTCAGCTCTACGAGACACTGATTACCTCCATTGCATGGCGCCTTGGGCTTGGACGATCCGAGTGCCAACAGCTGTGTCAGCTGGGCCGGGAATTGAATTGATGTATTCACCACCAGCCCGGTCGTACGCATAACGACGAACCTCGTCTCTGCGGTAGTTCGCCACGTACAGGGTCTGCGCTAGTCGATCTGCTTCTCGCAGGTACACCTCCCAATAGTCGCGATCCGCTTTCAACGGCTCCGACTGGAAGATGGCGCGTTCGGTGTCACCCGTGATGCGCTCGACCCGGCTGGGCTGTGGCTGTGTTTCTGATCGGAAGATCTGTGAAACCTTGAACACCTTGTCGCAACGATCAAGGTGCTCCAGGACTCTCGAATAGAAATAACTATCCGGGATCCGTGCCATTGCTTCTTCCAACCGAGCTATATCGCCGGCTGGAAGATTCGCGCCGACGTTATAGCCCAGGTGAAAACGACAACGGCTTTTGTCGTAGTCGTTTAGTTCCAAGACATAACTCGCGACCTGGAACTAATTCTACGAGAATCAGCCGACGTAAATCAGATCAGCTGCAATCACCTCGTCCCAATCCACTCGACCAATCTTCTTGAGCTGATCTAGGTTCTTAAAACGCTCGCCAGGAAGAGAAAGTCGCAACTCAACGATCTTCTTGGCAGTAGCGTATCCAATCCCTTTGACGTGCTTAGCAAGTGCTTCAGCGGTCGCCACGTTCACATTCAGGCGTGTGTCGACCGGAATCACTGATTCGGGGATCTTGTCTTCATCGATCACCTTGTCGCCAATGGGCTCAATGGTTTTGCCGGTTCGCCCTTTACCCTGCTCGTAGCTAACGAGATCCTTAAGGGCTACATATTGGACGTTGCCAGCTGAGTTTTTCACCATCGCGTAATCCTTGTCGTGGTGAGAGATGAACTCTACAAGCTGGCCGTTCTGCAGATTCTGGTACAGCGACATATGGACAAAAAAAGAGAGCGGCTGGTGCCCCAGTCGCTCTCATTGTAGGGAAACTATTCCGAATATCAGGACTCAACCTGATAAGGAATGCGGGTATCTTCCTTAGTCGCCACTTCGTCGTCGAGGTAGTAAGAAACCTCGCAGATGATGGGCGTACCGCCAGCAGCGGAAGAGGAGATGGTGTTGCTTGAAGCAACGTTGCCTGCAGAAGTAGCGAGGAACACCTTGAGGGTGATACCGCTAGTCAGCGTTGCACCAGCGCTGCTGAACTTCGAGGAGCCAGGGGCGATGGTTTCGCTTGCGACGGTCAGGTCAGCGGACTTGGTGCCAGCAGCAGTAGCGCTGATAGCGCCAGCAGCAGTAGCAGTGGCAACGCTGGCAAGACGCAGGGTCTCGCCGTTGGTGCCGCCGGTCAGGCCGGAGGCGGCGCTGCCCACGCCAACGTCCTTACGGGTGTCAGAGACACGCAGGCCGAGGCTGTAGATGGTTGCGCCCTCGGGGATCGACAGACCCTCGATGTCAGCACGAACCTTGTCGTCGCCACGCATATCGGGCGAAGGGATCACCACGTCCCACTCTTTAGCAGCAGTGGAGGTGATCAGCGCGTAACCAACCTTGTGGTAGTAGACGCGACCGGGGATAGCAACCACAGGCTGACCCTGATAGCTGCTGAGGTTGGTAACCCAGTTACCGGGAAAGATCTTCTTAGCCATTAGTTAGTACTCCTATCAGCTGTCGTAAACAAAGGAGTAGGCCACTGTGATGAAATCTTTATTCAAAATTTCGAACCCAGCGAACAGCGACCAGATCATCACGATGAATCGTGAGAAGTCGTCGTTGTTGTTAAGAAGGATCTGCGCGTTGTTACCACCAACGCCCACGCCTACGGCCTGAGGACCGAAGAAAAGCATAGGAGCCGCGACATAAGATTGCGCGGTGCTGTTGATGGAAACGTTCAGGGACTTCTCAGGCAGGTTGGTTGATTCAAACCAACGCACACCCTCGAACAGGAAGCCCGTGGGCATCACTGGCTGTCCACTAACAAATCCTGCTTGGCCATAAGCGGGACCCATGCCATAGAAGAAGTTGGCGTTGGGAGCCTGCTCGGGTTGCAGAGGATTCACCATTCCGTTGCCCGCATAGCGAGCGATCTCACGGAACGCTGAATTGCTTCGCAAGTGCATCATTGCGGTGGGATCCGCAATGCATCTGTAATAGCCGTCCGAAAAAGTCGGCACATTACGTTTGCGCATGTCCTTGACAACCGTCATCAGGTCGTCAGTGACATCGAAGCGGGCGGACTCGTTAGTACCGTAGGTGATCTGAGTACTGGTGCTCAGACGCTCCTTTCCGCCGGGATAGTAATAACCACCCTGATTGCCATCGGCCATGCCGTTGGCGTCAGCCTTAAAGAGCTCGTCGGCGAAAACGCGGTCGCGCCAACGGCGGTAGTCGTCCAGAAGGGTAAGTGAACCGATGGATTGGTGGAATACGTTGAGATTCCCCGTGTCCAAAAGCAGGCGCTGCGCGGTCAGAAGCGTCTCGCGAGCAACCTTAAAGGTAGAAGGAGCACCGGTGTCGGTCGGGTCTGCAGGACCCGTATATTCCTTCAGTGTCACAAGGACTTTGTCCTTGACAATAGAGCGGCTCGATGCAGTTCCCAGGGTCTGGTCAGCGGTACGCTCACGGGAGTCCTTAGTGCCAGGATTGCCCCAGAAACGATACCGGTCTAATTGAACAGTTTGACCGGGCTGTTTCGCAAAATCGTGTACCACCACGGGCTCGACTGCCATCTCAACGATGTAGCCGGGGTGGGGACGATAAAGCTCTGCACCAAGCAGCTTAGGAAAGTCATTATCAATCCACATGGGATATCAAACTCCTCAGCTGAGTGGTTAACTGAAAGCCCATAAATGGCTTTCGTTTCCCTACTATAAGAGCAATTCGTAGGGAAAACTGTTGGACGCCTCGGATGTTCGCGGGCTCCTCGGATTGTTGCTGGTAGACGGGAGCCTCGTCCCTTATCGCAGTCCTGGTGGGGGTTATGTGCAGCTCACTTTGACTGCCGGCTCTAAACAGGCAACTTTCCTTGAGGAAAAGGTCGCAGAATTCAAGACTTTCGTGCCCAGTCGGGCTGAAATTACTCCCTATTGCACGACGCCACGAGCTAATGGAAAGCGGACCAAGGTTCTGAGATTTCGCGTTTCTTCCAACAAACTGCGTCCGCTATACAACCTGCTTTACCCAGGCGGTGAACGCTGTATTACGCAGACGGCTCTCGATCTGCTTGGAGCTCAAGCTGCCGCGTGGTGCTGGGCAGAAGGCGCACGCATCCAGAAAGACGGCACCGCGATCATGAGTCGCGTTGGTGCCACACGTGTCGAGGCCGGCAGGATCCAGAGCTGGTTAGAGATGCTTACCGGCGCAAGCTCACTAATCGTTGATGGGCGCACCAGGCCCCGATTGGTCTTTGACCTGGAGCAGACCAACAAGATCAGGAGCGCTCTGCTCCCTTACGCCCCTAAGTCCCGCATCCACCTCTTCAAGGGAGACGTCCCTGATGTCAGCGCAATTCGTAGTGCACGCACTGAGCTACTGCTTGGGCAAGGGATCGATCAGTCTCAGGGGCATCCGGAGAAGGCCCTGGCTGGAGATCGTCAGGACTGAGACCGAAAGCCGCTACCTGCAAAGCCAGATGCGGCACCTCAAGAAGGCGCACCAAGGCAAGGTCGACATTGTTTGGGATGTCGTCGAGACCGATGGCTTCTACGACAAACAACGTCTACGGCTCCAGGGCGAAGGCCTGTACCGCGCCTATGAACTGCTCTATCCCAGGGATCGCAAGGTCATCTCGCCTGCGGTAATGGACATCTGCGGACTCACCGGCATGGCTGCGCTCTGGGCTGACGGCGGATCGATCTACGGCAGGAAAGGGCGGATCAAAGCAGGTCTATCTAAGGAACAGTGTCATCCGATCTACGAGTGGTGCAACGACCATGGCTTCCCTTGCAGCCCTACGTTGATCTTCACTCCTGAATCAACAAAAGAATTGTTCAAAGCAATTCGACCTCAAACGCATCTCACCATGCGCCATAAACTGGTCAAAAAGCCTCGTTAACAGGCTTAGGATAAATAAGCCCCGAAGAAGAACTGCGTCAGGGGCGTGTGTGAAATAGCCAGGAGTCCAGGTTTTTGCAGTTTCCGTGGGCTGGCAACTGATCCGCTTTGCATTTGGCCGATGTGGAGTGGCACCTGGCCTTTTTACACTATTGATTAACGATGTAATGGGTATCAATGACTGAGGGGATGAATTGTAAGGACGGCTTCTGCGAGTTCAAGACGAATGTCAAGGCCGTCAAGCCAGAAGATGTCTTCTTTGAGCCAGTCAAGGAATCAGAGCAGACCGAAGATTCCAAGATGAGGCAACGGTTTCTGAGGTTTTGTGACGAGCACCCAGATCACGAGGAATGCAGGATTTACGACGTATAATCATTGCACTCTTTTCTTTAGACTGAGAATCATAAAAAGGTCTCCGTCTAATGGCCGTCTTCAACAAACTGAACGGTTTTGTGGAGCACCTCAGCGAGGGTGTTCACAACCTTGGCACTGATCAGTTGGTGCTTGCGCTTAGTAATACCGCACCTAGCGCTGAGACAACGGCTCCAACAACTTCTACTGCGAACTGCATTCTTGCGAACGTCACGCAGGTCTCTTACACAGATCTCAGCACTCGCAATGTCACGACAACGACGTCTGAGCAGTCATCTGGCACCTACCGCCTGGTACTGCAAGACATCACCTTGAGCTCCACTGGCACTGTCGGGCCTTTCCGGTACATCTACCTGTACAACGACACACCTACCAGCCCTGCTGATCCGCTGATCGGATACTTCGACTATGGCGCAGGTCTGACCCTTAACAACGGCGAAAGCCTGACTATCGACTTTGACCAGAGCTCCGGCGCTCTCACTCTTGCTTGATACGAGGTAAATCATGTCTCTTCAGGTCGCGACCGCGTCCTTCGCGTCTACGCCTGCAGATGGCACGTTAACTGCGAGTCGACAGATAACCCCAGTAAGCACGTCTTTCCGTGCTTACGCTAATTTCATATATCGCAAAAATACGGATGTAACTTTCGTTGGGGCTAACACTTCAGCGTCAGCATCTGTTGTTGTACCGAGCCATCAACCGCTCGATCTTCTTATCGTCTTTGCCGTCAATGGCAGCGGCACTGGCAATCCACTTGTGCCTTCTGGTGAAGGCTGGACAGAGATCCACTATGGCGGCGCGATGGGTTCCCGTGTTGCCTATAAGTTTGCCCAGACCAATTCAGAAGTTGCTGGAATCTGGGCAGGGGCAACGCGAACAACAATCGCTGTTTATAGAAACGTTCGAGCTGTTGTCAAAACGACAACTAGCTCTACCTCGACTTTCCCAGACAAGATCCTTTACCCCAACGTCTATTCGAATCAAAGCTCCGGCGGCTCACGCTTAATCGCCTTCAGCGCAAGCGAAAACTTGCTTGACCCCCAAACCGCTCCGTCCGGTTTCACCAGTCGAACCAGCACTGCCGCGATTGGAGAGGTGGCACCTGGGGTCGGACTTCACGACAGACTGGCCCCTACAGGTGCTGCCGCACTCCAGACCTTCAGCATTGACGACGTCCCAACGTCAGCTGACCCAGGCAAGCAAATCGCCTTTGGGGTTCTCCTCGCAAGCGGTAGGCCTCAGATCGTTCAGCCAACGATCGAATACGAGTCCACTCTTAACGGCACCGCTATCGCCCGGACTCTGTTCGTCCGAAGCAAGCGCCTTGAAGCGAACCTGACTGAATTCCTGTTCCTCTACAGGCAATTCCTTGACGTCGAGACCGGAAGCTTCTCCTACTCGGTCAGCTCTCCGACTTCCGCTAAAGGCTTCTACTTACTGGCAGAGACTGCAGAGTTCACGACATCAGTCCTCGACATCACTACGGTCCGTGCCCTCAGGTACGGATGGCCTGGCATCGCAGTCACCCCTTACCTGCTGACTGGTGACAACCCGACCACCGATCTTGGGTTCTTTATCAACCCACAGAATGGCGGCTTCTCAGCCACTTGGGCATCGATTGGATTGCGCCATAGCGCAATTGTCATTCAGACCTCGACCGGTTATCAGTACGAGTTCGATGCCACCTTTATTCGCACGCTGATTGAGGCGTTTACCGGTAATACATTTGGCTATTCGCTGTCTGAAGTTGGCCTTCGCAATGATGGCGTTTCCTATGTAGCCGGCAAGCCAACTGGGCTACCACCTGCCTTGGGCGGGAGCGACCCCTCGGGGCCTACGTTCATGCGCCCCGCTTTCGTTCGCTACGGGAGCGTCAACCAGTCGCGTGATCTTGGGGTTGTCAGCAATTTCTTCGGCGAATTCACTGGTGAAATTGGCTCGCAAGTTGGCACAAACACCATTTACTTCAAGCTTGAGACGATCGGCCCCGCCGACCTTCTTGTTAAAAGAAACGCCGTCAACAAATACACCGATCGTTTTGTTTCGATCAATGTCCTTGACGCCAACCGCAAGCTTGTAGAAGTCAATGATTTTGGCTTTGCCTACAACAACGAAGTCGTTAATACGCCTGGAGAAGAGTCTCTTTCGTCGCTACCTGCAGGCGTTTATTACTTTTCCATCTCAACCGATCAGTGGCAAGCAGTCCCATATAGCGTCACGATCCAAGCGATCCGCTTTATCGCCATCGATGGCGCGGCCCAGATCTCTGCAGCCCTGGCAGGTCGATTCGCAATCGCAAAGCTCAGGGGCGGCGCACTACTGACCGCACCATTAGTTTCTTCGGTTCCCCCGTTCGACACCATTATTGGAACTACTGGTGCAATTATTGTTTCCTCTGGCTCTCGCGGACAATTAGTCATTCCTTCTGGCGTCGCTGTCGGTCGAATGTTACCTAGTGGGCGACTCAAGAAGACGCACAAAATTGGCGGCATAGCCACTGGCTCAATGCCGAATGTAGCTACGCTTAGTTCACAGCCACCGTATGGCGGTTATGGGGGTTGATTGAGCTAATCGATCAAAACCGTTCCTCTTATATCTTGAAAGTCCATGGCATTTTCGCAATACTTTGCGACGCAGGTTCTTGGATGGGTCAAAGGTGCACCCTTTCCGACTGCGCTCAGTAATGTCTACATCTCCCTGCATACCTCTGACCCTGGTACAGCTGGGACATCCGGCGATGTAACCAACAGCATCACCAACAGCACAAACCGGACCTCAATTACCACTGCATCCCTGAGCTCTGTAGCTGGTGCTAGTGGTGGTGGCTTTGAGATCACCAATACTGGTGTGGTTCAGCTGACTACTTCCGCTACAAATAACACAGCACTTACCGTTACTCATTTCGGTGTCTGGGATGCTGCTTCTGGTGGCAATTTCCTTGCCTCTGGTGCTTTGACTACCAGTGTTGACGTCGAACTTGGAGACACTGTCCAGTTCAACATCGGCGCGATGGCAGTGCGAGTGGTCTGATGGCAAAGATCAAAAAGTCTCTCCTGGGCCAGCCCCATAAAGACCCCGTTTACAAGAAAACAACACAAGGACAAGGGCGCCGTAGCCGACCTAAACCCGGAAAGAAACTGATGCGGGGACAAGGCAAATAAAGCCGTTACATTCAGAAGAAAGGCATGCTTTCAACTCAGTATCGGCTTCGACTTGAGTTTATCTGCAAGCGAATTGCTGAAGGAGAAGAGGTCAAGCTGGATGACATGATCTGGGCCGACAAGCTCGGGAAGGCGAACCGAAGTGCAGCGGAAATGCTCCGTAAGGCACGTCGAATCGCCAACAACCCAGACATGGCTCCTGGGGGCCTTGACGACTTCATGAATCAGATGGATATCGGTGATCCCGATCCTTCAAACCATATCGTTGACGGATTTAACTCCGTCGAGGAAATCGCCTCTTGGTTTAGTCAAGAGAAAACTGACGACTGGCGTCAGCGCGACTGATCATCATTTCGGTGAAAAGCGATCTCCATGAGCGCTGTTCTGAGCATTGAGCGCAGCGCCCACAGCCTTTCCTGCTCCTCTCGTTCAGCAGCAGGATAGCCAGGCCACATTTTGATGTGAAAGTCGACTGAAGAGGCCAGCTGTTTTACGGCATCGTCGGTGAGCTCGAATGTCAGTACGATCTTTTCTTTCATTCGTAGGACCAAATACAACAGGGCTTGGCATCGGCCTTGGGGTGGAAACTCCCGTCGCCACGAGTGTCGAGGTGAATAAAGCCACGGGTTCGACCATCACCCAATCCTCCGCTCCAGCGCTTGCTTATCCACGTGTAGAAGTAGTCGATTGACTCCCCTATCGGATAGATGTCAATCGCCATGCCTTTCGTGTGATACGAGCCAGGCACTCCCCCTAATCGCGTGTTTATAGGCTCAGGCCGGAATCCGCTAGAAACTCCGATCGGTCCTTGCCATGCATCCACAATCAGATCAAACTGACCTGCCAAGTTGAATAGTTCATCTTCTTCTTTACTACCCACTTCCGGCTGCCTGCGTGCGTCGTACTGCAACAGCTGACCAACCGTTAAGTGCTTGCTGACATGACTTGAGAAATCGTTCCAATCAACTTTTTCCCAGACATCCAAACTTGCAACTGCATCTTGCTCTAGCCAGTGAGGCAAATAGATAGCCCAACGCTCAGCGCTGTCCTTCAGCGTGACCCATGCATGGACATCTTCAGGGACTTCGTCAACTGCTACAACTTCAATAAATTCATTTGCTTCAAAGCCCTGCCGGCCACTGCTTGACAAATAAATTGATGGAATTGCTGCCTTTTTCAGAAAGGTACTTGTTACGCAGGTGAAGGCGGTCACGCCGTCATCCTCCGACATCCAAACTTCGCCCTCTTCCTTACGCCTTTGCTTGAGACCTTCAAGGACTTTGCCATTAGCAGTCACGTAGAGGCTAAGAGCTCCTGGCATTTGTTTATAGACGCCTGGATCAATCGAACCATCGCCTAGAACATTGCTTATAGTCTCAAAGCCTTCGGCTCGGTAAAAGTTTTCTCCGAGATTCCAAGCGAAGCTGATCAATACCGCTTGCCTTGCAGCACCAAGCCGGTTCCATCCAGGTATTCGAGCCAGCTTGGGAATGTAGTCATGTTCAATCATCGACTCCAAATACCCCCTGCAGACCTGCTTGGAGCATCTATCACCTAGACGTACAAAAGTTCCGTCCGGGTATTTAGTCATACCCGCTCCGATTGTTGCTACGCCAACTGCATCGAGATAAGCGTCTTCCTCAACGCCCTCAAATTGCTCAATCAGTTGAACCGCTTTCTTGACCGCCTGAGACTGATTCATCTCCGTAAATTGCAGCGAATCTTGGGGATGGCTGCACGGGTTCTTCTCCACCGTTCCAAGCGTTAAGCCCGTGATGAATAGCGGCATCACTGCCCAAGCCTTTTTCACGTAGTAACTCGATCTGCTCGATTACACTTTCAACGTGATCGGCTGAATGTCTTTGTGCGCTGTTGGCCGACAGCTGATCAAATACTTCATCGCTGCCAGCCAAACGCACTGTTTTTCTGCAGCCAGATCCCTGGCTTCAAACTAACAGTTTTACCCGAAAAGTCGTTTCCCAATTTCTTGGAAATTCGGGTCACTAACCATTGCCAGTACGGCATGTCCACCGCCAGCGTTGGCTTTAATACCTACTTTCGTTGCTTGTTTGAACAGCTCAGCTTTCTGCTCGGCGGACATTGCGTCACGAGCAATTTCTTTCGTGTTCTGCATAATGCGCTGTGCATTAGCCGCAGAACTACTTGCCTGATGCTGAGTGGCAAGGTTTTGTTCCTGCTGCATTGCCAACAACTGTTGGCCAGGGGCAGGAGCATTAGGAGCGCTATTCAACTCAGCTGAGTTTGGGTTAGCACTCATCCCAGGTGGGAGCATTGTCATGCGAAAAGGCCCCGTAAAACGGGGCCGATATGTGTGCTTATCAGCCCTCTGAAACGAGAACCTTGCTACGGAGAGCATCGGGGCCGGCCTGAGCCAGCATCTGCCAAGCAGCGCCAGGATTGCGCTCACTCAGAGCAGAGAAGGATTCCCAGAAATTTGCATCACCAGCGGGTGCTTGAGTGCCAGGGGTCGGGATATCCATCTGAGGCCGCTCGTACTGCTGGCCTGCGTATTGAGGCTGGGCGGCAGCTTCGGGGTGGAAGCGAGCTTCGTTCATTGCCACTTCAGCGGCAAGACGATCCTCTGCAGTCTCAATCGGGTAGGGACCCTCAGGACCAAAGAAGTCGTTGACATAGGCCGACAGCATGTCGGGGTTGGTCAACATCACGTGGTAAGCAGCGTTGTCTTCTGCTGCTGCATCGATGACCTTTCGGGAAGCATCAAGGGTGATGTTCAGCTTCTCCAGCGTCTCCATGGTTTCAGCGGTCTGCTGAGCCTGGGCAAGGAGAGCATCCTCGACCACCGTCGCGTACCTGTTCAGGAGCGCAGGCGCCTCAGCTCCGAAGTGCTGAAGGACTTCAAGACTTTCTGCGCTTACGTTGGCGAGATACTCGTCGCTCGCGGCTGCGGTCTGCTCGCTGCTGTAGCTCGGCGCCTGTGTCGGGGCCTGGGAGTAAGCCGGAGTTGCTTGGGGAATTGAGGTCTGCAGCCCCGATACGGAAGGAGCCGCTTGGTACTGAGCCGGAGCCGAACCCTGCCATGCCTGCTGCTGCTGCGGGGCTGCCTGTGGGGTCGGCGTTGAGTAGGCTGCCTGCGGTTGGGA
>CEOC01133060.1_pt1 | contig 27829 bp, 29 predicted proteins | sample 356191 | NCBI WGS metagenome assembly CEOC01 (sample SAMEA2619952, study PRJEB7988) | marine metagenome | biome: marine biome (ENVO:00000447); feature: deep chlorophyll maximum layer (ENVO:xxxxxxxx); material: "saline water (ENVO:00002010), including plankton (ENVO:xxxxxxxx)" | depth 17 m
TTAAAATTGTTATATCTAATTTTTTCTTTTCTTAGTTGTGATCTTATGTCGCTTGATAATTTTTTTGACTTACTTGCAATAACTTCATCAAGATCAACTTCCATTAAAAAGTGAACGCCACCTTTTAGGTCTAAACCTAGATTCATTTTTTTTGCATTCAATGCTGTTAACCACGCGGGTACTTCTTTATAAAAAGTTGGCATAGAATAAATAACGCCAAATAATAAGAAAAAAATTACTAAAATTTGTTTAAAAGATAAAATTTTCATTTTTTAAAATTATATTGAGCCTTTAGGTAAAACTGTAGTGATTGAATTTTTTCTTACTTTTATATTAATACCTTGCGATACTTCTAATTCTACAACATCATCCTTCATTTTTATGATTTTACCCATTATTCCATTTGAGACAACCACCTCGGTGCCATTTGATAATGATTCTATTAATTTATTATGTTCTTTAACTCTTTTATTTTGTGGTCTGATAATCATAAAATACATAATAATAAAAAAAATACCGACCATTATAAGCATACTCATTCCGCCATCTGAGGGGCTTGAGGATTGTGCAAATGCATTACTAACTATGTTCATTGATTTATCCTAAAATTTAATTATGTTTAACTTTTAAAGATAATAGTATAGGTGATGTAGAGTAATTCTCAATCTTTAATTAATAAACAGGCATTATACTTATTATGAATATGTTTACATTTCACTGTATTTATTTCATGAATGTTTAAGCCATTTTTTTCGTATAAATAATATAAATAATAAGAATATAGCTCAGATGGTGAGGAGGTATTAATCCTTGCATCTATTTTTTCTTTTATAATATCAACTCTATCATTTTTTAAGATATTTTCATTTTCAGAACGATAAACTATCAACAATGCGTCACTACTATTTAAATAGGTAATATCTCCTTGTTTATATTTTTTAGGTGAAGAAAAAGTACATTCTAATGATATTTTAAAGCATAATAATTTAGTTAGGTATGGTTCAGCTGGGTAAGCTGCATCATCTAAAACTAATGCAATCTCTTTTAAATTATTAGTTTTTGCTTGTTCACTTATAAAACTAACAAGTCGATAATGAAAATTAATATCTGAATTAATTGGTGTAGGTAATTGCGAACCAATAAAATAAACACTATTAGTACTTCTTCCTTGATTAACCCATTTGTCATTCTCGTTAAAACTAAATATATTATCAGTCATAAAATAAATTTTCGTTAATAAAATTGTTGATAAAAAAACATAGGAGATTTTTTTTATTTTATAATTAGAAATAATCTTTATTAATGCTAGTATCAAAAAAAGTGTAACTACAGGAGCAATTTTTCTATATGAAATTTGAAAAGTTGTTAAATATAAAAAAATAGGAATAGCACATGAGCTAATTATGATAAGACTTATATCATTATATTTTTTCTTTAAATTGTCATTATCTTGAAAAACTCTAAAAACTACCGAAATTAATAATAAAAAAATTAAAAGATATATTGTTACAGAACCATGGCTTATGAATGCCATATTTATTAAATCAAGAACTTCAAAAACATTGCCTTTTTGATGGCTAAATTGTGTACCTACAGAAGTATCATAAACCCAACCATATAAGCTTCCAAATCTAGGTGTATACCAGAACCATAAAATCAGAGACGAGTACAACATAGATTTAGAAAAATAATATGAGGCTAAATTATTTAAATTTTTCTTATATCGTGACAAAAAATTTATAATTAATATTAAAACTAATAAAAAAGTAATAATGCAAAAAATATTAAAGAAAAGCTCATAAGAATGTGGTGGATTAACTTTAATAACAGAGCTTGATACATTTGGAACTAATCTGCTTACAAATAAAATCCAAGAAAATAATAACGGGTATGTAAAACCAGTTAATATTTCTTGATAAGATAAATATTTAGAATGACGAAAGCACACTAAAAGAATAAGGGCTACAGATAAAAATAGAAAACCTTCCACTGGTCTTGATAATAAAGTTAAAGTAAAAAAAAGTGCAAATAAAGATGTACTTGATTTCTTTTTAAATAAATCTGAATCAGATAAAAAATAAAATGTCCCTAACAAGAATGGTATAAATGATATTTCAGCAAAAAGTGGAAATGATTCACCCCCAAAAAAAATATCCACCGATAAGCATATTATTGATGCCGATATAGAAGATAAAAATTTCCCAGAAAATTTTATAAATATTTTATATGTAAAAAATACACTCAATGATGTAAATAAAACATGGGTAAGTAAAACTGAATTGAGTAAATCTCCGTTTGTGATAATTAAAAATGGAACTATGTATAATTGAAATATTACAGGCCTCCAACTTCTTTCATTAAATATAGATATTAAAAAATCTATATAATTCCCGTTGAGAAAATTTTGGGAAATAATATAAGCTGACTCTAAAAAGCCTACCGCATCGGACATTGGCAAATGATTATTCTCAAAATGCCATAAAAAAGAATATATGGGGGAGATTATTAGAACTAAAATATGTAAATTATTTTTTATAGTTTGAATCATTTTTTAATTTTTGATTTTTTCATAAAAGTTTTTCACAAAAACATCCAATGAATTATTTTTTATAGATTCTCTAATTTTACTCATTAAATCATAATAATAAAATAAATTATGGATTGTGTTTAATCTTAATCCTAGTATTTCATTACAATTATCCAAATGTTTTAAGTAAGCTCTAGTGTAATTTCTACAAGTATAACATTTACAATTTTCATCTATCGGTCTTATATCATCCTTATATCTACTATTCCTTAATTTTAAAATTCCTTGGTTTGTATATAAAAATCCTGTTCTGGCATTTCTTGTCGGTATTACGCAATCAAACATATCAACACCTCTTAAAACTGCTTCAACAATATCTTCAGGTGTGCCAACCCCCATTAAGTAACGTGGTTTATTTTTTGGCATCTTATGTGCGATATTATCTAAAACTTTATTTCTCTCCAATGAAGTTTCACCAACAGATAGACCTCCAATAGCATACCCTGGAAAATCAATTTCTTTTAAGCCATCAAGAGATTTATCTCTAAGATCATCGTAAATACCACCCTGCACTATTCCAAATAAGTTACTTTTTTCAGAAGTTAAGGACAACTTTGATTCTTTTCCCCATAAAAGTGATAATTTCAATGAATCTTCAGTAGTCTTTTTATCAGCTGGATAAGGTGTGCATTCATCAAATTGCATAATAATATCAGCATTAAAATTTTCTTGGAGTTGTATCGATTTTTTTGGATTTAAAAAAACTTTTGAACCATCAATAGGAGATTTAAAATAAACACCTTCTTTTGTGATTTTTCTTAATTTGGCTAAACTAAAGACTTGATAACCGCCAGAATCAGTTATTATTGAGCCATTCCACTGCATAAATTCATGCAACCCTCCATGTTTTTCAATAATTTCAACACCAGGTCTCAACATTAAATGAAAAGTATTTGCTAGTATTATTTTATAACCATAATCACTAACTTCCTTTGAAGTCATTGTTTTTACAGTAGCTGCTGTACCTACAGGCATAAAGCACGGAGTTTCAATTAAATTATTGTTTATCTTTAACTCGCTAAATCTAGCTTTTCCAAAAGAGTTTTTTATTTTAAATTCAATCATTATAAAATCAAAGTAGAATCTCCATAACTAAAAAATTTATAGTTTTTACTTATAGCATGATTATAAGCATCTATAATATTTTTTGTATTATAAAATGCTGAAACCATAATTAATAAACTTGATTTAGGAAGATGAAAATTAGTAACCAAGTGATCAATAATTTTAAATTTGTAGCCAGGCTTTATATATATATCTGTTTCATAAAATTTGTCTGTATCGCTACCTGTGCTATAAAAACTTTCTAATGCCCGAGCTACGGTAGTCCCCACAGCAATAACTTTTCCTTTTTTTTCTTTACATTCTTTTATTAATTCAAATGTTTTTTTGGGAACAGTATAAAGTTCAGAATGCATTTTATGATTATTAATATCTTCCTCCTTAATCGTTGAGAAAGTACCCATACCTATATGTAAAGTAACATTAGAAATATTTATTCCTTTATTTTTAATATTTTTTAATACTTTGTTGTCAAAATGTAATGCAGCAGTTGGTGCTGCTACAGAGCCATTTTGTTTTGCAAAAATAGTTTGATAATATTCATTGTCTACCTTACTTGGCTCTCTATTTATATAAGGTGGTAGAGGAATTCTTCCATATTTTTTTAATAATTCTTTTATAGTTGAATTAATTACTTCAACGCAGCTCAAAGATCCATCATTAGTTTTTATAACAATTTCAATATCGTCTTTTATAGTTATAATATCATCAGGATATAATTTTCTAGTTGATTTTAACTGACATAGGCATGATTGATCACTTAAAATGCGCTCAACAAATATTTCAACTTTTCCTTTTGTTTTTTTTCTATGCCCAAATATTCTTGCCGGTATAACTTTAGTATCATTTACTACAAGTAAGTCGTTTTTTGATAAATATTTATGAATATTATAAAAATTTTCATCTATAAGTTTTCCTGATTTTCTTTCAATTATTAAAAGTCGTGATTTGCTTCTATTATTTTTTGGCAATTGAGCAATACTGCTTTTTGGAAGAGAATAATTAAAGATATTTAGGTTCATTATGTTATATTAGGTTAAAATTTTAACTAATAATACAGTAAATCAAAGAGAATTTATGAAAAAAGTACTAATTTGTGGCGCTACTGGATTTATTGGAAAAAACATTACTTTAGGTCTAGCAAAAAATAAAAATTACATCATTCATGCTGTTCGTTTCAAACGACCTAAGTATTCTACACCAGAAAATGTAATATGGCATAAAGCGGACCTTAGAAATCCTAATTCAGTTGATAAATTAATTAAAGGTATGGATATTGTAATTCAGGCGGCAGCAACAACCTCTGGGTCGAAAGATATCGTTTCAAAACCTTATATTCATGTTACTGATAATGCAGTTATTAATTCTTACATGTTTAGATCTAGTTTCACTCACAAAGTAAAACATTTTATTTTTCCAAGTTGCACGGTTATGTATCCATCTTCAAAAAAACCAACAAAAGAAAATAGCTTTACAGGAATTATAATAGACAAGTATAAAGGCGCAGGCGAAACTAAAGTCTATCTAGAAAAAATTGCAAAATTTTACTCAATGCTTAGTGATACAAAATTTACAATAATAAGACATTCTAATATATATGGACCTCATGATAAATATGACTTAGATAAAAGCCATGTTTTTGGAGCAACTATCACAAAAGTTATGAGAGCTACAGACACCTTGGAGGTTTGGGGTTCAGGAAAAGAGATACGAGATTTTCTATATGCCGATGACCTTGTCGATTTTATTAAAACTGCAATTAGAAAACAAAAATCACAATATGAAATATACAATTGTGGTTCAGGAGAACCAATTACCGTGAAAGAATTATGTGAAAAAATAATAAAATTATCAGGTAAGAATATAAAAATTCAATTTAATAAAGCAAAGCCAACTATTCCATTTAACATGTATTTAAACACATCAAAAGCGAAAAAAGAATTAGGATGGTCTCCAAAGACTAAAATTGATAATGGTATAATCAAAACTTTAAGGTGGTGGAAAAATAATGTCAAAAAATAAACCATCTATAACACTTGTTATTCCTACGATCAATGAGATTGAAGGCTTGAAAGTTGTTTTTCCAAGAATTGATAGAACTTTGTTTGACGAGGTTTTAGTTATAGATGCAAGCTCAACAGATGGTACAGTTGAGTATATATCTAAATTTTCAGATGTAAAACTTGTAACACAAAAAAGCAAAGGTATGCAAAATGCAATGATGGAAATGTTAGAACTTGTTAAGACTACATATATTATTGAATTTAGTCCGGATAATAATTGTATTCCAGAGCAACTTCCTGAGATTGTGTCTAAAATAAACGAAGGATATGAAATGGTTGTAGTCTCTAGATATTTAGATGATGCTACCTCTGAAGATGACACTCTTATATCTGGTTTTGGAAACTGGATGTTTTCTAAAATGATCCGCTATTTAGGTAAATTTCCTGTAACAGACGCTTTAACAATGTATAAAGGTTATAAAACATCTATACCAAAAGAAAAGCTTTTTAAAAAATATTTGTCTACAGATTTAATTTATGAGCCATTATTATCTGCTTATTCTAATTTACAGAATCATAAATATATAGAAATTCCTGGGACAGAGCCAGCAAGAATTGGCGGTACAAGTACCTTGCCTTGGTTTAAAGCGGGTTTATGCATTTCTCTATTAATTGTTCGCCTATATTTTAAAAAGATTTTTAAAATCACATTATGAATACATATTAAATCTAATGAAAATAATTGAAAAAATATCGGATTTTAAAGTTGCGTTAATTGCAACGATAATCCCTTTAATTTTAATGATTTTTTGGCATTTAAATAATATTGGTTTGCCTGTTGCTGATGCAGTTGATTTTTTGGGAGCTTCCGGAAAAATTGTAAATGATTTTTATGATGGGAACTTACGTGAAGGTCTTTATTCGCTATATGCAGACAAACCTTGGAGACCAGTTTCTTTTTACTTATTTTTATTTCCACTAATGCTGATATCAGGCAACAATATTTTATTTACTTTTGCTGCAATTCATTCTTTAGCATTATTTATTACAGTTATATATAGTTACTTCATACTAAGAACAGTAAACTCATCAAAATTTATGTGCTTCCTTGGAGCTTTAGTTATTGGAACACTATCGCATTCTTTCTTTCCTGGTGGAGCACAAGTATTTGCAGAAACAATGCTTACACCAGCAGTTTTAGCAACAATTTTCCACTTAATAAAATCTAATTTTATGATTAACAAAAGAGACTCAATCTTTGCATTAATAGCAATGACTGTCTGTTTTACAATGCGGCCAATAGAAGCAATTATATATTTACTGCCTATAATTATATGTTTTTTTTATTTTGGCAAAAGAAAAAAAATTTTTGAATTTAATCAGTTAGCTAAAATTATACAGTTTATTTTTGCTTTATTTTTATTAGCTGCCATATTTAAAGGAATGGATATCTCCTTTGATGCAAAAGAACAGATTAAGTCTTTACATAATGGTCAAGCAGAAAAATTATATATAACCATTTTAAAGTATTTTTCTATAATAGTATTTTTTGTATTTATTCCGAATATTATTAAATCTTTTAAAAATTTATTTTTTTGGATTAGAGATTCAAAAAATAATAATAACGAATCATACGTAGTTATAATATTTACTTCGTTGGCATTTCTAATATTTATTTGGTTTATTGAATCATGGAGAGACTTGTATATATGGATTTATCAAACAAATTTTGGCCAGGTAGCTAAAGCGAACGAGTTAGCAGATCATTTTTTTAATATTCCTATGTCTATAAATGATATATATATTCGTTTTTTTGATCAATTAAAAGTTTCTGGTTTATTACCTTTTATAATTATATTTTCTTTAACTATTTTTTCTTTATTTTATAAAATTTATTTTAAAATAAAAGACGACAAAAAAATTTATCATTATATATTTTCATCATCTATAGTTGCGACTATTCCAATATTAATTACTATTTCAAATACTTCTAGAAAGTTTGCTCTAACTTATATATTATTTATTTTATTAGGTATCCTCATTATCACATCACTAAAAAAATTTAATAAAATTTCAAAAAATGTTTTTTTATTTATAGCTTTGTTTCAGATCACATCAATTTCTGCAATAATTAGCGGAACAAATATTTTTGTTTTCGACAAAAGTGAAAAAACTATTAGTCTATTAAAAAAAATTGATGGGAATTTTAATGGTTTTAATTTAATTTCCGGTGCAAATATTATGAATCCTATAAATTATTCATATGAACCAAGAATTGCAAATTTAATAGATAAAAGTGCAAATAGTCTTAAATATGATCACTCTCGCATAGAATTATCTTTTATGTATTCAACTTTACACAAGCAAGGAAGACTAGATATTTTTACAACAAATCTATTATTAGACTTAGCAGCATATAGAAAATCTTATTATACATCATTACCAATAGTCCTTGATGGTTATAGTGATAAAATGTTGATAAAAAATGTATTAAACAATGATGGATTTTTTTTAGTTAATCCTTATGGAAGTATGAGCTTAACTCAAGAAAATTTAAAAATCTTTCACAATAAACTTAATAAATCAGACAACCTCAATCAACCAAAGTACCCTCAAGATTTTTACTATGAAAATTTAATGTTATTATATTTTAGTGGTAAGCTTACCAATCAGTATAACTTTAAAAAATATAAATGCATTGACTTATCTCATAGAAATTATGTTAGAGAAGGTTGTCTACTAATAAAGAATTCTATAAAAAGTAAATAATTACATATATTATAAAAAAAATTTAAATTAATAATTTAAAATAAAATAATAATTTTATTTTTCTGCTATTAGCACTATGTTTTTACCAAATAGATATTTTAAACCCATATTGTCTAAAATATATGATATGGGAAATATAAATCTGTCGTAAAAATATAATGACTTTCGACTGCTAATTGTATTAAATGAATCCAACTTAAAATATTTTATAGTAAGGAGAATTAAGAAGCCTAAGCAATCTGAGTAGTGCGATTTGACTATTTTAAAACCAGCACTTTCGCATTTTCCTTTTAATTCCGTAATATCATATCTTCTATAATGCCCAACATTTGCATCCATTTCAGTCCAAAGAATCATATTTGCTGGAAGGTATAAAAATAACTTACCACCTTTTTTCAAATGAATACTCAATTGAGATAAAGTTTTAGCATCGTCTTCAATATGTTCAAGGACATTAGAAGAAAATATAACGTCCAACTCTTTCGGGCATAAATCCAAATCTTTCATATAGCGTAGATTTCGTTCTTTAAGATATTTGGAGTTTGTATTATCTTTTTCGACACATAAAGGATTAATTTTAAATTCATTTTTTAGAATTTTAGATAAAGTTCCAATTCCAGAACCAAAGTCTAAAAAATTTTCAGCCTTTCCTACATTTTTCACACATAATCTAACAATAAAACTATTATAATTTTTCATCACTTCAGTATTTAGAAGCTCATTTAATCCTGTATATTTTTTTTCCATTTAAAATTTACACCTAATGCTAATAATTATAAATGTTATTTGTGTTATTCTATCAATATTTATATATAATTAAATATAAAATATTAATTATGAGTATATTAGTAAGATATATTAATAAATTAGATCATTTAAACGTTGCGTATTTAGCAGCATTTATTCCGATAATAATTATGTTTTTTTGGCAAATTACTAATAATAGCTTATCAACTGCTTATGTTAGAGAAAATATAATAGCTGTGTCTCATCTAACCAATTTTTCCTATTATTATAAATTTGATGGTCCTGATGGTGAGCCAATAAAATATTCACAATACCAAGTAACAAATAGAGTAGTATGTTTATTTATTAAAAATTATCTGAAAAAAATTAAATGACTTTAAAAAATTTTTTAAAATTAATTATTGCTTCTCTAATAATTTACTATTTAGTAAAAAATAATTTACTAGATTTAAATTTACTCTTCGGATTAAATTTAACTTTATTCTTATCTCTTCTTTTTTTTATATTTTTAATTATTATGATTGGTACATATAAGTGGTTCTTATTGCTAAAAGTTCAAAATGAAAAAATAACTTTTAAAAAGACATTTAAATTATATTATTTAGGATATGCGTTGAATTTTCTTTTATTTGGCATCGGTGGTGATGTAATAAAAACATTTTATTTGATTCAAGGAGAAAGTAATAAAATTGGAATAAGCATGTCCGTTTTAATTGACAGATTAATCGGCTTGATGGCAATGTTTTTTATAATTCTTTATTGCTCACCTTATATTTTAGATGTTATAAATATATATAATATCAATAAGATAATTCAAAACAATTTATTTGAGTATTTTATTTATCTTTTTTTGTTAACTGCTTTGTTATTCTTGTTTTTAAATAAATTTTTAAATAGCAAAAGAATTAATAAATATTTACTCAAGTTTTTGCTAAATTATAAAAAAAAGAAATTTATTAATCTGTTGTTGAATATAGTGAAAGTTTTTTTTACCTACAGAAAAAAAATATTTGTTTTAATTGCTAGTTTTGTATTAGCTATTTTAGCCCAGATTCTTATAGCATATTCATTATATTTAATATGCTTAGAAATTTTGAAGTTTAATGGTCATTTTATTGGTAACATCTTATCGTCAGTTTCTGTTCAGCTTTTAAGTATTATTCCTATTTCACCAGGTAACATTGGTATTGGTGAGGCGGCTTATGCAAAATTAATGAGATTATTTCATTCTAATTCGTTTCTGCCTTTCGCATCTGTTTATTTATTCTATAGATTGCTAAATATGATATTCTCCATACCAGCAGTTATAATATATTATAGCTTTAGTAAAAATAAAAATTAGGTGTCTTTATCGTGAGTATAAAAAAAGAATGGGAGTTAATTTCAAGAAAAAAAGTTTATGACGGTAGCCCATATTTAAAAGTATGTGTTGATACAGTAAAATTACCAAATGGTAATATCATAAACGATTATCATAGAATTGAAGTTAATAATGCTGTTATGCTTTTAGTAGAGAATAATAAAAATGAGCTACTCGTTTATAAAGAATATAGACATGGCATTGCGGAAATTTCATACACCTTCCCTGCGGGCGGTATAAATAATAATGAAACTATAGAAGATGCATCAAAAAGAGAGTTGCTTGAAGAAACTGGTTATGAATTTAAAAAGTTTAAATTATTAAAAAACTATATAGTGAGTGGTAGTTACATGTTCTCAGAACTCAATATAGTATCAATAAAAGATATTAAAAAAACACATACTCCAATTGAGAAAGATATTGAGGACCCTGATTTAATGTGGCTTTCAAAAAGTTCTGTTAAAAAAGCAATTTTAAACAATAAATTCAAAGCATTAACTTACGCAACAACAGCATTACTCTGGTTATTATATGAAGAAGAAAAATAAAATTTGGGTTACAGGAAACGGCATGGTTGGAAAAGCCTTGGTAAAAAAATTATCAACTTTGAAAGGCTATGATGTTCTTATTACAAAAAAAAATAAATTAGATCAAACAAATCAAGAAAAAGTAAATAAGTGGGTAAAAAATAACAAGCCAGATACAATAATAATAACTTCAGCATTAGTAGGGGGAATACAATTAAATTCAAAATTACCAGCAACATTTTTGTATCAAAATTCAATGATAAATTTAAATATTATTAACGCAGCACATGAAAATAATTGTAAAAAAATTATTTTTCTTGGTGCAAGCTGCATGTATCCAAAAGAAGCAAAACAACCATTTAAAGAAGATTCAATTTTGGAGGGAAAAATTGAAGAGACAAATGAAGGTTATGGCATATCAAAAATTATTGGTTTAAAAATGATACAAATGATAAATTCTCAATACAATAAGAGTCATATCTCTATTATACCAGCTGCTAGCTATGGCCCAAACGACTGTTATGACGAAACAAAAAATCATGTTATACCAGCAATGATAAAAAAATTCCATGAAGCGAAAATAAAGAATAAAAACAAAATTACAATATGGGGATCAGGAAAAGTTAAAAGAGAGTTTATACATGTTGACGATATGGCTAATGGTATTATTCATATAATGAAAAATTACAAAGACACTTCACCTATAAATCTTGGTACAGGAGAAGAAATTAGTATTAAGCAATTAGCTAACCTTATTAAAAAAATTGTCGGCTACAATGGTGATATTATTTTTGATACCAAAAAACCAGATGGCATAAAGAGAAAAATACTTAATAACGATAAATTAAAAAAACTCAAATGGAAACATAAGTTATCTTTAGAAAAAGGTATAGAGGAATCTTACAATAATTATAAATCTACAATTTCACATTGATATAAAATTTTAATTGGGGCTTATTTATGCTATATTACAAAAAAAATTACAATAAATATAAAAAATGCAAAAAAAAATTACTGACTATTTAAATCAAGCATCAGAAAATTTTAAACTATTAGAAAGAGAAGCAAGTAATATTGAAAGAGCTACCAATCTCATTATTGAATCTTTAAGTACAAATAATAAAATTATATTCTGCGGTAATGGTGGTTCAGCAGCAGATTCACAGCATTTAGCTGCAGAATTGATGGGAAGGTACAAGTTAGATAGAAATCCTCTTCCTGCTATGTCCCTTACTGTTGATACTTCGGCGATTACTGCCATTGGAAATGATTATGGTTATGAACAAATTTTTTCAAGACAATTAATGGGTATCGGGAATAAAGATGATGTTCTTTATGCCACCTCAACAAGCGGAAAAAGTAGAAATGTTATTAAAGCTGCTGAAAAGGCAAAAGAACTAGGCATATTAGTAATCGGCTTAACAGGTGATAACCAAAAAGGCCTATCTGAGATAGCTGATGTTTCAATAAAGGTTCCAAGTAATGAAACAAATTATATCCAAGAAATGCACATAGCCGTAGGTCAATTAATATGCGGGATGGTGGAGAATCATTTTTTTAAAAAATAAGAGTTTACTTTTTATCTTAATTTATTTTTTAAAAACCCAAAATTTCATAATTATATAGTTTACCATAGGAATCAGTGTTCCAATTGTAAAAACTATTATTATGTTTTTTATATTAAAAAAGCTACCAATTTTTATCAATAGATTAGATATAAAAAGAGTAACTAATACTTGCATAGAAAACCTTAGCAATTCTTTACTTTCAAAACTATTTTTTTTTTTAAATGTTATATTTTTGTGTAAACTAAAAGACAAAAGTGATGTTATGAAGACTATAATTATATTAGACAAATAAGGATGAAAATTATAATAATCTAAACAAATTAATAACATTAAACAGTAAACTAGAGTTATAAATATACCAACTCCCGCAAATCTTAATGTTTCAAAAAAATTGGTTTTTACAATTTTTGTAATTAATTCAAATATATCATTATATTTAATCATTATTTTTTTATTATTTGGAAAAACCTCTTTTATGCGTAATATCAATATTATGACTTTTTGAAACTATATATAATGGTCTTTGTTTAACTTCATCATATATTCTTCCAATATATTCTCCTAGCACACCTATTGCCATAATATTTGCACCTCCAAAGAATAATATTAAAATTGTTATCGTTGGTATACCAGTGGGGTAATCTACACCCATAATAATCTTTGTTAAGAGTATATATATTACTCCTACTGTTGCTATTAACGAAATGGTAAAACCTAACCACAACATAATTGATAATGGCGCTGTTGAGAAACCAATAATACCATTTAGACCAATCTTTATTGAGCCTGTAAATTTATTATAATTCCCTTGCCCCGCGAATCTTTTATCTCTATCGTACTCTATAATAGCTTGTTCAAACCCAATAAAACTATTTAACCCTCTAAGAAACCCATGCTGCTCAGAGAGCAGTCTTAATTCTTCAATTATTTTTCTACTTATTATTCTAAAATCTCCTGTATTTCTTGGTATCTCAACATAAGAGATTTTATTAATTATTTTATAACCAATATATGCAATAATTTTTTTTATTATTGTTTCGCCTTCTCTTGTTTTTCTTTTGGCTAATACGGTATCGTACCCTTCTAAATATTTATCATAAAGTTTTGGTATAAGGTTTGGTGGATCTTGAAGATCAACATCAATAATTACGCAAGCATCACCACTACAATTTAATATTCCTGCCATAGTTGCAGCGGGCTGACCAAATCTTCTACTGAACACTATAAGTTTTATATTTTTGTTAATTTCAGCCTGTTTTTGAATAATCTCTTCAGTATTATCTGTACTAGGGTCAAGGCAAAATATAATTTCATATTTCTCTATATTTTTCAGATTTTTCTGAACTTCCTCCAGAAACGGAAGAATACTACTTTCCTCATTATAAACTGGCACTATAATTGACAGACTAATATTGCTCATAATAATAGATATACCATAATAAAATACTATGTTGTTATAAATTAAATATTATACAATACATATATGGATAATATAAATAATGTTTTTATTACTGGTGGTGCTGGATTTATAGGCAGCAATGTTACTGACAAGATGTTAGCTTTAGGTAAAAATGTCACTGTTTATGACAATTTTTCAACCGGTAAGAAGTGTTTTTTAGAACATGCACTTAAGAATGAAAAATTTTCTCTTATAGAAGGAGATGTACTTGATATAGAACTTTTAAAAAAGTCATTAGCTAATCATGATTTTGTTTTTCACTTCTCGGCAAATGCTGATATAAGATATGGTTTAGAACACCCAAAAAAAGATTTAGAGCAAAATACTATTGCGACATTTAATGTGCTCGAGTCTATGAGAAAAAACAATATTACTAAAATTGCTTTTTCATCAACTGGGTCAGTATATGGTAACACTAGTGTTATACCAACGCCAGAAAATGCTCCTTTTCCAATTCAAACATCACTATATGGATCTTCAAAATTAGCTGGGGAAACATTAATATCATCATACTGCGAAGGATATAATTTTAAATCATGGATATTTAGATTTGTAGGTGTTCTTGGTGAAAGATATACTCATGGACATTTATATGATTTCTATAAAAAACTTAAAAAAAATCCCTTAGAAATAAATGTTCTTGGTAATGGCAAGCAAAGAAAATCCTATATTTATATTCAAGACTGCATTGATTCCATGATATGCGCCATCGAAAAATCTACCAATATTATAAATATATATAATTTAGGTTGTGACGAATATATTGAAGTTGATGATTCAGTAAAAATAATTTCTAATTTTTTAAATTTAAATCCTTCAATTACACACTCAGGGGGCAGTCAAGGATGGATAGGTGATAATCCCTTTATATATTTAGATACAAAGAAAATAAGAAAATTAGGCTGGAAAGAAAAAAATACTATAGAAGAAGGTATTATTAAAACAATAAAGTGGATTGATGAAAATCAGTGGATATATAATAATGATTTTAAAAAATAGGATTGCATTAATTACTGGGGCAAGCAGAGGAATTGGCAAGGAGATTTCCAAAAAATTTCTTCTAAATGGAGCCTCTATTATTATATGCTCAAAAAATAAGGCACGTATAGAAAAAACAAAAAAAGAATTAAAAAATTTAAATCTCAATAAAGATCAATTTATAAAAGAATACGTTGTAAATTTAGCTAGCGAAAAAGAAACAAATTTATTTTGTAAAGAAATTATTTCGTCTTATCCTGCTTTAGACATATTAATTAATTGTGCTGGTGTGCATGGGCCGTTAGGAAATATTGAAAATTACTCTATGCAAAATTTGAGAGATACACTTGAAATAAACCTAATAAGCCCTATAAATATTTGTACGCATTTTTTAAAGGAATTTAAAAATAAAAATTATGGGAAAATTATAAATTTTTCAGGTGGTGGAGCGACATTCCCACTGCCAGAAATGAATGCTTATTCTCTATCGAAAGTTGCTCTTGTAAGATTTACTGAAAATATCTCAACTGAATTAAAAAACTATAATATTGATATTAATGCAATAGCGCCTGGAGCAATACTGACAGATATGAATAAAAGTATTTTAAACGCTGGTCCTGAAAAAGTTGGTGTTAATTACTATAAAGAGCTAAAAGAGAAATTTAAAAAAAGTTCAGGAGATATTAATATAGTAACAGATCTCACTTTATATCTGGCATCAAAAGAAAGTGATGGTATATCTGGGAAATTAATTAGCGCAGTATGGGACAATTGGAAAAACTTTGATAAATTTAAAAATACTCTAATAAGTACAGATATTTATAATTTAAGAAGAATTTTACCTGAAGATAGAGAGGAAAACTTATAATGAAAATTGGAATTATTGGTTGCGGCTTAATAGGAAATAAAAGAGCTGAGTCAATAGGGTCTCAAGATAAAATCAAATATGTATACGATATTAATATTGAGCGGTCAAAAAAATTAGCAAAAAAAACTGGCGCTGAAATAAAATCTTCAATTGAAGAAATTCTTGAATCTAATGTTGATATTATATTTATAGCTACAACACATAACATGCTTTCAGATATAACTATCAAAGCTATAAAAAAAAGTAAACACGTCCTAGTGGAAAAACCTGGTGCTTATAATATAAAAGAACTTAAAAAAATAATATTATTATCTAAGAAAAACAATGTAACAGTCAAAGTTGGTTTTAATCACAGATTCCATCCCGCAATTCTAAAAGCAAAAAAATTACTCCATGAAAAAAATTTAGGAGAGATTTTATTTATTAGGGGTAGGTATGGTCATGGTGGAAGAATTGGTTATGAAAGCGAATGGAGATGTAATAAAAAATTATCTGGAGGAGGAGAACTTTTAGATCAGGGATCTCACTTAATCGATTTATCATTATGGTTTATGGGGCAACTCAAAGTTGATTATAAATTATTGCCAACTTATTTTTGGGATACAAATGTTGAAGATAATTGTTTTATATCCTTAAAAAATAAAAAAGACAACGTCGCATGGTTACACGCATCATGGACGGAATGGAAAAATTGTTTTTCTTTTGAAATATACACTAAAAAAACAAAATTAATTATATCTGGACTTGGTGGTAGTTACGGAAAAGAAAAATTAACTTTTTATAGAATGCTTCCAAAGATGGGTCCGCCAATTAAAACTGAATGGAAATTTGGCCCAGAAGATAATTCATGGAAAAATGAATTCATTAACTTCAAAAAAGCAATTAAAAATAACTCAGAGCCCTGTGGTAGCGCTGATGATGCATTAAATGTTTTGAAATTAATAGAAGATATTTATAAAAAATAATATATAATTAATAAATTATCAAAATTTATATTTACAATTTTACTCAATGATTATTAGTAGAAGTCCTTTAAGATTATCCCTGGGTGGTGGTGGAACAGACTTACCTTCATACTATGAAAAACATGAAGGTTTTTTAATATCTGCAGCAATTGATAAATATATTTACATTACACTTCATGACAATTTTGAAGAAGAAATAATATTAAAATATTCAAAACTTGAAAAAGTAAAAGATATAAATGATATAGAACACCCTATAATAAAGGAATCACTAAAGCTATTAAATTTTTCAAAAATTTCTTTAGAAATTAGTAGTATGGCAGATATACCAGCAGGTACTGGGTTAGGTTCGTCAGGTAGTTTTACAACAGCATTACTAAAATCTCTTCACACATACAAAAAAAATATTGTTAGTCAAAAATTAATTGCAGAACAAGCTTGTAAAATTGAAATTGAAAAATTACAAGAGCCTGTTGGAAAACAAGATCAGTATATTTCAGCTATTGGAGGCATAACTACTTTTGATTTTAAAAAAAATGGTGATGTAATATATAAGCCCTTAAAGATAAATAATGAAGTCATATATAGTCTAGAAGATAACTTAATTTTATATTTTACTGGGTTCTCAAGAAGTGCTTCAAAGATACTAATTGATCAAGATTTAAAAAGTAAAAAAGATAATCAAGAGATGATTGAAAATTTACATTTTATAAAAGATTTAGGTAAGGAGAGTATGAAAGAATTACTTAATGAAAATCTAGAAAATTTTGCAAGTTTAATGCACAAACATTGGTTGCATAAAAAACAAAGAAGCGAAGGTATGAGTAATAAAAATATAAATGAATGGTATGACTATGGTATTAAATGTGGAGCCTTAGGAGGAAAATTAATTGGTGCTGGTGGTGGAGGTTTTCTAATGTTTTACGTAAATGATAAGAAAAAATTTAGAGAATCATTTGCAAAAACAAAACTTAAGGAATTAAGATTTAAATTTGATTTTGATGGAGTTAGAAATATACTAAATTAATGTATGAGCTACCAACAATAATATTACTAGCTGGCGGTTTGGGAACACGCCTCAAAAATTTAACAGAAAAAATACCTAAGTCTTTGGTAACAATAAATAATAAGCCTTTTATTTATCATCAATTATCCTTATTAAAAAAAAATAATATTAAAAATGTAATTATTTGTACCGGTCATTTTTCTCATAAAATTAAAGACTATGTCGGAGATGGGCATAAATTTGGATTAAACATTAACTATTCAGATGACGGAAAAAACTTGCTAGGGACTGGTGGTGCTTTAAAAAAAGCTACACTATTAACCAATGGGCCATTTTTTATAATGTATGGTGATAGTTATCTTGATATAAATTTCTGTGATATTTTTAATTTTTATAGAGATAACCATGAAATTCCTGTGATGACAATATTTAAAAATAACAATATGTGGGATAAAAGTAATATTTGTTACAAAGATAATAAAATACTATCATATGAAAAATTATCAAAAAATGAAGATATACTTTATATAGACTATGGTTTGTCTATTATGCATAAAAAAGACCTAATAAATTTCAATAGAAAGGATAAATTTGATATGTCACTAATTTTTAGTTATCTTCTTGATAATAATAGTCTTATTGGTTACGAGGTTTTTACAAGATTTTACGAAGTTGGTTCAATGTCTGGTATAAATGATTTAGAATTATATTTGCAGAGAAAACTGGAGAAATAAATGAGTGTTTATGTTGATCTATATATGAAAGAAGTCATTGAAATAACAAAATCTATAGATAAAGATCAAATTGATAAAATGGTAAAAATTTTATCTAATGTATCAGAAAATAAAGGAAGAATTTTTTTTATCGGTGTTGGTGGTGGCGCTGGAAATGCAACTCATGCAGTAAATGACTTCAGAAAGATAGCAAATATAGAATCCTATACACCAACAGATAATGTATCTGAGCTTACCGCAAGAATTAATGATGATGGGTGGGACTCAGCATATACAAAGTGGCTTCAAGTAAGTAATTTAAATGAAAATGATGTATTATTTATTTTTTCTGTCGGTGGTGGAAATTTAGAGAAAAATATTAGTGTAAATATAGTTGAATCTATAAAATTAGCTGAGAAGAAAAAATCTAAAGTTATAGGTATTGTAGGAAGAGATGGTGGCTACACAGGAAAGATTTCGGATGCTTGTGTAATTATACCAACTGTGAATCCCGAAACTATAACTCCTCATACAGAAGCATTTCAGGCTGTTATATGGCATTTAATTGTTTCACATCCAGATTTAAAGAAAAATGAAATGAAATGGGAAGAAGTAACATAGATAATAAAGCGGTATTTTTAGATAGAGATGGCGTTATAAATAAAAATATTTATTATAAAGACTCGAATGAATGGGAATCACCAAGGAAAACTTCTGATTTTTATTTATTGGATGGCGTAATTGATAGCCTTAAGAAACTTCAAGATTATAATTACTTACTATTTATAGTCACAAACCAACCAAGCTATGCAAAAGGCAAAACATCTCTTGAGAATTTGCAAGCAATTATTGAATTAACACATAAAACTTTGACATCTAATGGCATAAATATCTTAAAAACATACTGTAGCTTTAAGCATAAAGATAGTATTTATAAAGAGTTTCTTACCCCATGCGAATATAGAAAACCCGGCATTGCATCTTTAATTAATGCAAAAGAAGTTTTTAAAATTAATTTTAAAAAGAGCTGGATGATTGGTGATAGAGATACAGATATTGAATGTGGAAAAAGAGCTGGTATAAGAACTATAAAAATTAATAATCTTAATGAAGATGATAACACTATGGCTTTTTACAACACAACAAGTCTAAAAGAAGCTACTGATAAGATACTTACTTTTGAAAAAAATTAAAAGTAATAAAATTATAAAAAATATTTAAGTTAAATTAAAGATTATTGACAGATTCATTATCTTAAAGTAGTATAATTTTATATAAATTATTTTTACAAATAATGTTAAATATAAAATTATTTCTTGATGGTGCAGATCTTGATCAGATGATTGAAGCCTCTCAAGATTCAAAAATTCAAGGTTTCACCACAAATCCAACTTTAATGAAAAAATCAGGTATTAAGGATTACGAATCTTTTGCAAGAAAAATTATTGCAAGCATCCCAAATAAACCTATTTCATTTGAAGTTTTTTCAGACGATATAGATAAAATGGAAAAAGAAGCAAGAGTAATTAATAGTTGGGGTGGAAATACTTATATTAAAATACCTATAATGAATACAAAGGGTGATAGCACTTGTGCTTTAATTAAAAAATTATCACACGAGGGTTTTTCTATTAACATAACAGCAATATTTACAATTGCACAGGTCAAAGAAGTTGCTAAAAGTGTAAGTAGTAAATCAAAAACTATAATATCTATTTTCGCTGGCAGAATAGCTGATACGGGAATTGATCCCGTTCCAATTATGATGCAATCGAAAGATATTATAAAAGATAATTCTAATGCAGAACTATTATGGGCTAGTCCAAGAGAACTACTTAATATATTTCAAGCAAATAACTGTGGTTGCGATATAATTACTGCAACTAACGATGTATTAAAAAAATTAGACTATGTCGGAAAAGATCTTACTGAATTCTCAAATGAAACAGTTAAAATGTTTTATAATGACGCAAAATCTGCTGGCTACAAATTACTTTAAAAAATGAATCTAAAAAACATTAAAGATAATTATAAAATTTTATTTATAATCTTTGTCTCAATTTTTTTTGTTTATTTATCAGCATTAACAAGTACATATATACAACATGATGACTTTTTATCAACTTTTTGGACTAAAGAAGGCGGTCTTAGTATGTTTGGCCGTGATATTAATTCGCATCCATATTATGGATGGCACAATGCTCTAGGAAGAGCTTTAGGACACTCTTTCGTTGCACTAACTAACTATTTTGTAGTATCAATAGAAGCTGGTAATACAACACGTTTCTTTTCCTTAATACTACTTTCTATATTTTGTTACTCTTTATATAACATATTAATAAGAAACTCATATCCAAGATTTTTTTCGTTGTTTTTCGCATTAAGTTTTTCAGTGCTACCCGTAATGTGGATTTTAATATATCAAATTACGGGAATTTACATATTTATAGGACTTATATATGCTTTAATATTCATAAATTTACTTGATAATTACTTAAAAAATAAAAATATTTTTCTAAGCGCTAAGGGTAAGTTTTTTTATCTAATATTTATTACTATAAGTATCTATTTATTATATAGAGGTTCGATAGGCGATGAAGAAGGAATACCAGGCCTATTGTCATCTGCAACTATATTTTTTTTTATAATATATATAATTCTCAGGTTATATAATAAAAAATTTATAACTCATACGCTAAAACCAGAGAAAGCAATTATTATAATGATGCCACTATTTTTTAGCTACCACATATATACAAGTGCTGCAGGGTTTTCTTTTTTCTATCTGATTATATATATATTTAATTCTAAGAACCAATGGAATAAAAAACTTATTAAAAAAACACTAGAATTAATGTTCCTACTAATAATACCAATGATTATTTACTTTATTACGGTTAAATATTTTAATCTAGTTGATTCTCAACTTATCGGACGACAATTTAAATTAGATTTCAATATTTTAGAAAAAATGACTTTTTATTTTAATGATGTTCTTCCGAGAATATTTAACGCATGGTTTAATAATTGGTCTATCAATGAAAATTATTCTTTATCAAGGATAATCGCATATTTATCTATCTTTTTAGTAATAGCTAATATTGTATTTAACCAATTAAAAAATAAAATACCAAAAGCAAACATTATATACTTTATTTCATTAATTCTTATATCGCTAGGAATAACAATAGCATCTTCTTTATTTGTAAAAGGTAATTATTTTATACCGGCAAGAACATTAATTGCACACGTTTCTATAATTTATTTTCTTCTTGTTTGGTCTATATGGAGTATATTTAGTAAGGTCTTTACCTCTAAATTTTATTTCTCTTTTTTTACAAATTTTATAGTGACTATAGCTCTTTTAACAACTTTTTTAATTACTCAATATAATTTTTCTAGTGGTATTACCTACCCACTTAGTCAAGAAATTGCTTTTATTAGTAATAAAATGCAAGATTCTAAAATTTATGAAAACTTAGATGAAAATAAAGAAGTTATTGTTGAAGGCATTAATTTTCATGAAATGTTCTTATTAAACGATTCAGATATTAATAATGATTCTGTTGTTGAACGTGTGGATAGAACGATGGATATTTTTCCAGCTTCTGGTAAAACTGGCTATTATCTAGCACAAATAATCAATTCCCTTATTTATGAAAATTTCAAAGATAAAAAATACATTTCTGGCAACCACAATGCCCACAGACAAGTATTCATATGGAGCAAAATTGGTGTAAGCTCTAATGAGAATTATTCCATAGTAGATACTACTTTTAATTGGGGGAAGACAATTCAGTATAATAGTTACTTATACGAATTCAAAAAATTTAATAATAATAAATATGATCACCAAAATATTATGTATTTTAATGACTATAAGCGAGTATTAGCAGAATGGACAGGGAATAAAAATATAACTCTTGATTCAAATATTAAGGACCTATATGTTTTAACTATAGATATGAGAGAATTTAGAGAAAAATACAATAAAGAAATATTATCATTAAGTAAGACAAATTATTTCAATCAAATGATACATTACTTAAGATTATACTAAAGAAATGAAAAATATAGAAAATACAGTTTTTTGGATAACGGGCTTATCAGGTGTTGGGAAAACAACTTTTTCAAATGCTCTAAAAAAAACCTTAAGCAAAAGAAATATTTCGAGTATTATTTTAGACGGCGACCAAATTAGAGAAGCTTTTGACAACGAGTTTGGTTATTCTCAGCAAGATAGACTAATTTTAGCTAAAAAATATTCTCAGCTAAGTTTACTTATTTCAAAACAAAATATAACAGTTATAGTATCAACAATTTCATTGTTCCATGAGATTCATAATTGGAATCGTAAAAATATTAAAAATTATAAAGAAATATTTATTGAAAGAGATTTTAAAAATATTGTAAAAGAAAATAATAAAAAAATATATGGTAAAAATGAAGAAGTAGTTGGTATTTCTATAGAACCGCAATACCCAAAAAATCCAGACTATCATATACATAACATTGAAGAAGAAGATATTCAGAAATATATAGAAAATGAAATATTAAGAGAGTAAAAATTTATCATTATTGGTAATAATAAATTCTTCTACCCTGAAACCTTTGTCTGAAATAATATCCAAATAATCAGATTTTAAAAAATAATTATAAAGATTATTTCCACTATTATCATAAATATTATAACCAGCATTTTTTACAATATGAAAGCCAGCTATAACATCCCAAATCTTTATTTTTTCTTTTCTAATGTACATATCAGCCATACCTAGAGCTATATAGCAAAATTTTATAGAACTACTATAATGCTTAAGTTCATACTTGATATTATTTTTTTTCAAATACAAACTTATCTTAGCAATTTCATCGTTCCTTTTTGTTGTAATAATATTTAATTGTTTGTTTATGCTCTTATTACCAATAAATGATAATTTGTTTTTTTTGAATTCATTTTCAATTTTGGTAATTTTATAAGTATAGTTTAAATCTGCATAAATCATTACATCAAGAATTGGTGAATATATTAAACTAAATACTAGGCAGTTATTTTTTATTAATGATACATTTATTGTGAATTCTTTATCTGCTTTTACAAAAGCACTTGTACCATCAATAGGATCTATAATAAAAAAAATATTTTTTTTTAATGCTTTTTTTTGATTTTTTACCGTATCTTCTTCGGATAGAACTTCAATGTTAGGAAAACTTTTTTTTAAATATAATTTTATAAAATTATCTATTTCTATGTCAGCTATAGATACTGGGCTCTTGTCAGCTTTTTTTTTATATTTTTTAGACTCTAACGTATTAAAGTGTTTGCATGCTATTTCACCTGATTCATAAATCATATGAAATAAATTTTGCTCATTATATTTCATGAGTCTCCTCATATACTTTAATATCTTCTTCTGTATCTATCTCCCCCCATATACCAACGTTTTTAATTGCTTTAATTTTAATATTTCTTTTTATTAATGTATTTAGCAGTGTTGTCATATCCATATTTTTGTAATCTAATTCATCCAATATGCTTTTAATTTTCAACCATCCGATTTTTGTTATTTTTAGTAATCCCATATACTGACCATTTATTTTTTCGTAATTTTTTGGCTTATTTCCCACCTCTAATAAAAAACCATTTTCATCAATCACAAATGTTTCAAGATCTATTAGAGGATTTTCAAAACGCTTTTCCCATAAATATTTATAATTATGATCATATGAAATTACTATATCATTTTTTTCTTCGATCAAATTGTTTAATATTTTTTTACTATAAAATATGTCACCATAACTAATAATATTATCTGACTCATTTAACCATTTGCTTGCTTTTGTAAGAGAATAAACCATGTTTGTATCCATCCATGAATCATTGAAAAATTCTTTAGTTATATCTTTATTGATTATTTTTTCATGAAGATAACCTTTTACAATAGATATTTTTATAATATTAGATTTTTTAAATGTATCTATCTGTCTTTCTAATAAAGTTTTTTTATTTATCTCGACTAGGCACTTCGGCTTATCTTTTGTTATATTATTTAGCCTAGAGCCTCTTCCAGCTGCTAAAATAATTGCTCTCATACATATATCTTCCTAAAAAAATTAATATCAATTTTATCAAATGATAAATTTCTTTCTGGGTGCCACATAATTCCATAAATATTGTATTTAACATGTGTAACTGATTTTATAATATTATCATCTGATCTAGATGTTACAATTAAATCTTCATTCGTTACATCAGTACCATAATCATGATAGCTATTGATGATTCTATCTATATTTTCAAATTTTATTTTGAATTTATTATTTACATGATTGTTAATTTTTTTTAATTTAATACCGTAATAATCTTGTATCTGCTGCATTCCTCTACAAACACCTAAAAGCGGTTTATTATTTTTAATACAATATCTTATTAAGATTTTTTCTATTTTATCTCTTTTATCGTTACCACCAAGACTTGCAATTAACCCACCACCAGTAAGCAACACTCCATCAGATTGAAATTTTTCCAAATAAATTTTCAGAATATTTTCATTATTTGGAATTACTATCGGTTGGATATTACAATTATCTAAAAATTGAATCCATCGTATGTCCAAGTTATCTCTTAATTCTCCAGAGATTAGATCTTCGCGTTGCGTAACAAAAATAGTTTTCATTTTATCAATTTAATTTATTACAATAATTTTTTTTTCAGTAGTGTCTATTTTTATTTTTCTTGAATCAATAATTTTATCATATAATGAGCCAGCTCCTATAACAGATGGTATGTTCAATTCCGCTGCTCTAATAGCCATATGAGAGTTTGCTCCACCATATTTAGTAACAATTCCAGAAATTTTATGTGAAAAAATCCAGTCATATCCAGGATCAGCATTTTCAATAAAAACAATTTTATTATCGATATTAGTAAATTTATTATTATTTATAATAATTATCTCAGAAGTGACATTCTTTTGTGTAATGAAATTAGGAGAAGATTCTGGTTCAAAAAAATAAAAAACATCATCATGATTATTTATTAAGTTTGGTAAATTAACAAGTTTTGTATATTCAAATCTTCTTTTGCGCCTTTCTATGGATGCTCTAATTATTTTATCTGAATCTGTTATTATACTGTTTAGCGACATTATAGAACTTATGTGAGTATACGAAGCATCTTCTTTGGAAATATTTTTATTTAAACATTCATTCTCATAAATTTTTAAAATTTCACTAATATTTTTTGTAAACATGAACTTTGCATATTCTCTCGATTCAATTGATTTTTTTATAAATTTTAGTAAATCTTTTGCATTTGTATTAATTTTAGATTTTTTAAGATGAATATTAATATTTCTTAATTGCTCACTTGTAAACTTGAAATTAGTATTTTCTTTAACTTTTGATTTATCATTCCACTTAAAATATTCATTAAATCCATCTTTATATGATTTTGATAAAATATCATAGGTACCAGGTCTTAAATGACCATATTTTTTTAAAAATTGTTTTTTATTTAAAATATTAAAATCATTTACAAGTGATGAGCTTACAGTGCTGAGAGTAGATAAAAATGAATTGTAGTCTTCCTCAGATATTATCTTTTGATTCACAAAGCTTTTTAACATTTCTATAGAGATAAATGCTGCTCTTGCAAGACCTGCAAATGGCAAAGTACCATATCTTTTGCAGTCCTCGATAAGCCAATATATTTTAGCGAAGTTGTCTATTTTACTATTTAGTACTAATTTATAATTTTTTTCTAAAACTTGAATTTTCTCTAAATCTTTTTTTATTAGCAATGATTTTTTGCTTATAATATTATTTGTAATTCCTAATAAAGCATCGTTAATTTTTTTGATTTCAGATATTTTAAATCCATTTTTCTTTAATTTTCCGAGATTTTTTTTTGTATCCAAAGTATAACATGAGAATACAATATCAAATTCAATTTTATCATGAAGGTCAGGACTTTTTTTTAATTTATTTAAATAGTAATTTACTAATTTTTCTGCAATATTATTTTCTAATGTTTTAGGAATAAATGAATTAAAACTTACTCTAACATCTATATAAGGTATACCCTCAATTTCAATTAGAAGTGGAAAACTTCTTAGATTTTTATAACCATAGTTATTTCTTTGGTATGCCCATATTGAATTTGTTATAAGCTCTCTATATAAAGATAGAGAAAGTGGCTTTGGTTTACAACCAATTATTTCTGCTGGGTTCCAGTCTGGCATAATTCCATACATACCCTTTTTACCATGTATATTTGGTTGTTTTTTAAGCCATGGTTTTATTCTTGAAGAAATATTTTTTACTATTTTGTAATGTTGCTGATCATCTATTTTTTTTTCATAAGGTATTAACAAAGGTCTTACTTGTAATAAATAAAGAGTATTTTTATTATCTATTGCAAATTCAATATCTAAAGCATCATTATTAAAGATATTTTCTAATTCTTTTGACAGTAAAATTAAGTTGTTCTTAAAACCTTTTAAATTTTTTGTATGTAATTTATGATAATAAAAAACTTTATCTCTTGTACTACAACCTGATGTAATAGTATCTGTTTTTCCTGAGCTATCATCATAGTTAATTTTTATATATGGAGAATTATTATTAATATCTCTTGTGAAAATAACTCCAGAAATTTTTACATTACTTAAATATTTTTGAATAAATACTTGGTCTTCATTTCTAATATTTTTGTAACTACTTATAACTCTTGATATTGAAGATTTAATATCTTGAAGTCCAGTAACATTAAGTGCTGTAAAAAATTGACCAGCACCTGAATTTTCATATGAATCCTCATGAAAACATGAGCTTCTTATTATTAATGGTGTATTTAACCATTTTTTATTCTTTAACAAATCTATGATTCTTTTACTATTACTATTGTACTCTTTTACTGTAAATGTAATCTGATCCAATACTTTGGCTGTCTTAATAATTTTTTTAAGATTTATTAGATTATTTGCTTTAGTTGAAAACTTAATTTTATTCAAATTTAACTCTTATTTAATACTTATTATTGTTTAAATTTTTATTTTATATATTATAAAGATTAATAAATTATAAACAAACTATAAAAAAGGTAAATCATGAAAACTAAATGGGATTATTCTGAGAGAGCTGCGACATATGATAAAAGAGCTAATTACTCTGATTTAGCTATTAATCAACTTTTAGAAGATTTAAAAGTTTCAGA
>CEOC01064761.1_pt1 | contig 27724 bp, 20 predicted proteins | sample 356191 | NCBI WGS metagenome assembly CEOC01 (sample SAMEA2619952, study PRJEB7988) | marine metagenome | biome: marine biome (ENVO:00000447); feature: deep chlorophyll maximum layer (ENVO:xxxxxxxx); material: "saline water (ENVO:00002010), including plankton (ENVO:xxxxxxxx)" | depth 17 m
AAATACATTTACAACTACAAACTCAGGATATTATTACGTTTCTAAAGCCGGTAACAACCCTACAGGCGAAACAACCGGCACACATAATGCGTGTTCATATATAAAATTTGAAAATTTAAAGTATCCTGATCCAATATATATTGATTATAATATTAGTTCAGAGCTTGCTTGGGATTATTTACGTATAATTGAATCAGATGATGATGCTACTTATTATATACCTGAGACATATGATAATAGCAGCCAATATAGTGAAGGTGCTCCTGGAGATGTTTATTCATTATCTCCAGGATGGAGAAAAGGATATTCAGGTGAAAAAAAAGGAACAGAAAAAATTAAAAAAAAATATTTTATTGTTATGTTTCATAAAGATGGAAGTGTAGATAGATATAATGATAATGCAAAGATAAAAATTTATTCGTTTTTAACTGAATCAGATATTACTTATTTATATCCAACACTTACAAATAATACAATTAGTAATAGTATTTTTAATATTGATATGAGTGCAAATGATTTTCATTTATTTGTAGGATATAAAGATGCAGATACAATTATTAGAATGGGTAAAAATAGATTAACTTCAAATAATTTTGACATTTCATCAAATATTATGAACGATAATTTTACAAATTTAGGGGATATAAATGCAATTTCATTTGGACAGCCTTATAGAGGTGTTACAGATTTAAGTGATAATTTAAATAATTTGATATTTGGAATAGTTGGAACTAATAATTATATATTAACAACTAATAATGGAGGAAAAAGTTGGACTAAAAAATTAGATTATAATCAATCAATTGGAACAACAGGTGTTTATGTTGGACAAAATACAAAATATGGAGAAGGCGATTCCTTAGGAGACCATACTTATGATATCAATGGTTTTCATGTCCAAACTAATTCAAAACCATGGGTAGGTTATAATGGATTTTTAGTGGCTGATAATAATAATAATTACGATGTATCTTTCAGTCCTATGCCTGTCCAACTCAACAATTCTATAAGTAATCCACAGTTATATAATAATAACTATTGGGAGCCCCAAACTACAAGTTTATATAAATTACCAAATACACAGAGAGATACATATGATAATAATTATAAGGTAATTATTTCAAATTTTAAAAATCAAAATAATAAATCAGGTTTAAAATATCAACAAAATGATATTGTATTTACACAAAGTTCTGGAGATAATAATATTCTTTATTTAAAAAATAGTAATTATGATCATTGGCAAAAAATAGATGTTAGTCCAATAAATAAAAAATACAATATTTCACAATTGAACAGCGATAGATTCACAAATATTATTCCTATAGATATTAGTAAAACAGTAGTTTATATAGAAGGATATAATAGTTATAATAATATTAGTGGATTTTATACAATTTCAAAACTCCCTCCCAAACCAGGATTGATTGTATCATATCCTATTAGTACAACTGATATTACAAGAGCAGATTTAAATATTACTATGGATTTTAATCAGAATGCAAATAAATTTGATGGAACAAATAATAATATAAATTTTATAAATAAGACAGGAGATAAAGCTCAAAGTTTTAAATATGATATAGAAACTATATATGAATACCAGGAACAAGGAACATCTAATGCTATATGGCAGACAGTTCCAAGAAATGAAAATTTTAAATATACACTAACTCTTAATATATTGGAACAAGGTAAAAGATATATTTTTAGATGTAGGTTAAAAAATAAATATGGATTTAGTGAATACAGTGATACTACAAGAGAAATATCTATTCCAGCATATGACCCATTTATAACTAATTTATCTTATAGAAATAAAATATTAGAAAATACAATATTATGGAAAGCAGGATTAACTAATCAAAGTCAAACTGTATATGCTTATGATATAAGTAAATCTTATGTAGATTATAGATTTAATATTATAAGAGATTTTGAATTTGATAAAAAATATTATTATAATGATATTTCTGGAGTAGTTGGACCATATTCATTCAAATTTGGAGAATTAGAAACTGTAGAATGGGACGAAACAAATTCTCGTGATATGTCTTTTAATCATTTTGATAATGGTAGAAATTTAATATCAGCTGGTAGTGATGTTTCAGGTAATACATTTAGTTGGTATTATGGAATATCAAAATATGTTATTGAAAAAAAACCCGAGATTTATGATATATCAATTAATTTTCAAAACGTCGGTGGTAACTTTGAATTTGGATTAAGTGATAATAGTAATAATTATTCGAATATAATGGATGAATTTCATTATTGTTTTTCAATGGGTGTAAATTCATATAATTTAAGGGAAAATGGCGACAACATATTTAGTGGGTGGCAGAGTACGACCACTTACCCAAATGATGTTTTTACAATACAAATAACAAAAAATAATGAGGTTAAATATTATATAAATAACATTTTGAAATACACTTCAAGCAATACACCAACTTATCCTTTATATATTCTTTATGTACCATACTATGGATTGAGTCAAAATAAAGGAATATTTAATGTTCAAGCGACAAAAATAAATCCTATTGATTCAAGTAATAATTGGACATCGCGAATTGATTCTTATGGAAATGAAATCTTTGATATATCAAGTGTATCTTTTATAGATAGAGATATAAATTTTAATACTACTTATTTATATGGTATAGTAGCAAGAGCTATTGCAGTAGATGGTGTTGTAAAAACAAGATATTATGAAACTAATACAACAACAGATAATGGTATTCCTGAACAAATTAAATATAATTATCAAGTAAATAATGCTAATTTAAAATTAAATTGGACAAAAACATTGAATATAAGCGATGATATTTCTACTATTTGGGATATTTCTTGGAATGAAAAAAGGAAAGATGGAACAGAAAATAATGGTATTATTTCAATTCCTGATTCTTCTTTTACTTTTTCTAATGGTGGTGCTTCATATGTAAGAACTCTTGATTATTCTGGAGCAACAAATACATATTTACAACCAAATGCAAGTTATAATTTCCAAATAAGAGGAAAATATTCAAAACCAAATCAAAGTAATTTACCTACTTATATTTCTAAATTTTCTGATTTATTATTTTATTATAACTATCAAGAACCACCTATTTTAAAAGATGTAAGTTATAATTTACAAACAAATAGAATAAATGCATTATGGACTGAACCTAAAAGACCAACTATTCCTGATTATTATGATATTTCTATGGTAAATATAACATCTAAATATGACATTTCATATAATTTTTCTCAAACTTTAAATAGTTTTAGTGATAATGGATTAACTTATTATCCAGGCACGTATAAAATTCAAGTGAGAGCAGTTCATAATGGGGGTATAAATTTGAATACTATCAATAATTATAAATATCAATTTACAAATTGTGGTGCTACAGGAAGATTAGGACCAACTCAATCTCAATGTGATGCTTCATATAACGGAACAAATGTAAATGTTACTATAAATACCCAAGGAATTCAAGAATGGACAGTTCCTGTTTCAGGAAGTTATAAAATAACAGCAATTGGTGCTGCTGGAGGAGATAATACTGCAGTTTCGGATTCGGGTCCACCACAATTTAAAGGTGGAAAAGTAACAGGAACATTTTATTTAAGTAAAGATGATGTTTATCAAATATTAGTAGGTCAAAAAGGAGAAGACAGTGGACAGGGTTCTGCCTTTGCATCAGGAGGAGGAGGAGCAACTTATATAGTCAAAAAATCTACATCACTAAGTGCAAATACTATTCATGATATTTTAGTAGTAGCTGGAGGGGGTGGTGGATTGTCCGCGCCTTCAACATCGAATTCACCATACGGTGGTACTGATGCACTTGGATTTATGTCATATGGAACTTCATATAGTGATACAACAGGAGGGGTAGGAAGTGATACTTACCTTGGAGGAGGTGGTGGTGGATTTAGTGGAAATGGTGATGGAACCACCACCACGGGGGGCGTGCATGCTGGTGGATATTCATTTAAAAATGGTGGAATGGGAGGAACGAAAGGACAGGGCGGCGACAACACAGGAGAAGGTGGTTTTGGAGGTGGTGGTGGAGCTTCATTCCATGAAGCTGGGTCTGGCGGAGGATTTAGAGGTGGTGACTGTCCAAGGCTAGATGCGAATCTGGGATGGCCTGATGAAGCGTACGAAAATGGCGGTGGTGGTTATTCATATTCTTCGAAACGTTTAAATTCTACTTTTGTTGTAAATGATGTTATTTCTCACGGAAGTGTTTCTATTGATTTTGTTGAATTAGGAGAACAGACTATTGAGAATACAATAGTATTTCCATTCACCAATTGCAACGCAGCAGGAAGATTTGGACCAACACAATCTCAATGTAATGCTTCATATAATGGTACAAATGTATCTGTAAGTATGACTATACCGGGAATTCAAGAATGGATAGTTCCCGAAACAGGAACTTATATTATTAATACAAAGGGTGCTATGGGTGGGTGGTCTTTTACAGGTAACCCAGGCTCGTCATATAACCCACCATCCCACCCTGGTTATGGTGCTATATTAGAAGGAAATTTTTATCTTACAAAAGGAGATATATATAATATTGCTGTAGGACAAAAGGGTAAGACTGCAGGCCACGACTCCGCTAATGGAGGAGGAGGAGGTGGTGGTGGAACGTTTGTATGGAAAAAGGGTACAACAACTCCATTAATTATAGCAGGTGGTGGTGGTGGTCAATCTATTGTTAATCATACAATTAAAGGTAGAGGAGAAAATGCATCTCTTACTGAAAATGGCAATATAAGCTCTGAAACATGGCACGACCCTTCCAATGTTCACGGAACATGGTATCCTGCCGGTACAAATGGAGGAAATGGTGGAACGCATAGTGGCGCATCGAGAGGATGGAATTCTATTATTAGTGACTTATCAGATAATATGCCAGGTAGAGACCTCACTTCTACTTACGACGGTGATGGAGGTTTTGGAGGAGGAGGCTTTAATGGGTCGCACGGGGGTGGTGGAGGAGGAGGTTATTCAGGCGGAGGTTCTCAAAGTTATTTTGGTGGATTTCCGTGGGATATTGCAGGTGGTGGTGGTGGTGGTTCATATTTCAATTCGGTTGGTAAGAATCGTAGAGATTCAACAACACTTGGATATAATCAAGATAATGGAAGTGTATCCATAACATTAATATCTGATGGCACTTCAAACAAAAGTGAATGGACATCTATAAAAGAATTTAGTGTTCCTTATCATTCTATTAAAAATTTGAAAATTACTCCTTATAATAAAAACAATATTAAAGATTTAACTGATGTTAGTTACATAAAATTAGAATGGGATGATATGATTAAATGCAATTTAAGTGATAATTTTGGAATTAATATTCCTGATAATTTTACAGTAATCAGACAATGGTCATCAAAAGGATTCAATTATTTTCCAGATTATGAAAAAGTCATTTCAAAGGATAGTGTTAGTTATTTAGATCAAGAATATCCATTAGGTCGTGAAATTACCTGGCCACGGCAATATAAATACGATATATCAGGCAATTATTCTTAATATATATATATATATATAAATATGTCATCAAATATCGTATTATCTATAGGATGGCCAAAGCCAAAAAATGTGAATTTAACAAAAAAAAAAGTAGGATTAAATCAACAAGTTACAATAACATGGGACAAAATAGATATAAATGCATCTCCATTTACAGAAGATTTAAATGGAAATGGTGTAGATAATTTAAAGTATAGAATTACAGAAACTTACATAGAAAGTGTAATTGAATATGATTTAGAAGGTAATCAAACAATAATTGAAGTAGATAACGGTTTTAATACATATCATACGACAAATAATTCATACAGTAGGTTTTTAGGTGAAGGAGTAAATATGAAAATATGTTTTGAAATACAAGCAGTATATAATATTTCAAATAGTTCTTTAAAAAATACTTTACCTATAATAACTGAAAAAAGTGAAAAGGTTTGTGTGAAATTACCTACAGATATATATTGTTTAAATAAAAGATGTAAAATAGGAACAGTATTATCACAAAATGAGGGCTCATCGAAAATGAGATACTCAAATGCAATAAATAATAAAAATTCTGCTTCATCATTTTTTGGTAATTATGCAAGAGGTTTTATGAATTTGGGGATAAGATCAGCAAGAGATTCAAGAAATTGTCCAAATAATTAATTTTATCTTATAATGATATATAAAATAAAATGGCGACTGAAATTTTTACTGGAGTACATAGTTTTAGATTAAAATATCCACAATATAGTTCATTTAGAAACAATGTTTCAAGTCATGGAGAGTGGATAGAATTATATAAAAATAAAAATGAATTACCCACAGCAAAGTTAAGAACCTGGGTTTTATATTATCGTAATGGTGGTCAATGGTATGGTAGTACTTCTCCAGCAAACGGTAATTATATTTTTTATGACCAAGGTGGAGGTTTTGGAGCAGGTGGTGCTACTAATAATGATGGAAGACAATTAGGTTGGATATGGGGATTTCCATTGTTTAATGTAGGAGCTACGGCAACAAATTGGCCTAAATGGGGAAGTTGTTTGGGAAATACTCACGGATTTTCAGGTGGAGAAACTCATGGAAATGAAAAAATGTTAGTTGATATATCACAACAAAGAAATATAATTATATTAGATTTTAATGGTTATAATGTAAATGCTTTTTCATCAAATGCAAAATCAACTGATAAAATTAAAGATAACATTGATACAGGAACAAATAAAGGTTTTTATTTAACATTAAGATTAAAAAGTAGTCAAGAAAATGAATTGAAAGATTTTACTACATTTTTTGGAACAGCGGCAGATGCAAGTCCCGGTGGATGGGCAACATTAGTAGAATATGTTTATGAATGTGATATTATTGGTCCCAAAGATATGTTAGATTTTACTTTGGATTATTTTTTATATATTGATGATATTAATACTAAATTGTTTGGTGAAAATTTAAAAATAAATAATATAAAATACAAATTAGCATATATATCAGACAATGATGCAAACTCATATCACGATAACCTGAAAATCAGTATAATAACTGGATTGGGTCCCTCTGCAGAAAATGATACTGTATCAAATTGGTCAAATAATGACCGATTAATGGATACCGATGGAATATATGATGATTTAGTTTATAATGGAACTACTAATAAAGTTTTACAGAAATGGATTGGAACAGGTACTCAAGAAACTACTAATAGAGTAACAGTAACAAAAATAATTGGTGGATATTATAGCAAAATGGGATTTTCTACGCCTTCCCAGCATATAGGTTATTATGGGGATAGTTTTGGCTCTGGACAATTTCAGACTCGTATCGGTACTCATGGATGGAATAATAATACTATTCTTAAAAATAAAGATTGTGATAATGGAGTTACAAGAACAGATTCAACTACGAATCCTGCTTACAATTTAAATAATATAATATGGTGCAGTTTAAATAGTCCAAGAAAAACTAAGGTTAAAATGTATGGAGCATTTGGCAAATTTAATTATAGATTTGTTGATAATTATTTGGATTTGAACGGTATTGAATGTAGTGGTGGTGGATATGCAAGATTTCCTAACACTATAGATTTACCAAGAAATAACTTAAAACCTTATTATGGTAGTAATGCTAATAGTAATACCATACAAAAAGTAAAAGATTTTGATAATAATGTTACAGCACAATATTTTACAGATGATATTCAAAGAACCTTAACTGATATTGCAGATAATCATTTTAAAGTATATTATAAATTATTAATTCCTCCAATAAGTGGTGAATCTTATAAAATAAAATATACATTTGGAAAAAATTATAACTCTAAAGTTACATTTTTTAGATATTCTGGAATGAGTGGTACTGCTACTCCATCTGGTTTATCAAGCTTAAATGCAAAAAGAGATAGTGAGGATATAGAATTAGAATGGACAATAAGTGATTTAGATTCTAATAATGATATTTCAAAAAAACACATAATTTTTTTAGATATTGCATCTGGATATTCTAATCATACTACAACGCCAACAGGTCCAAAAATAGTTAATACAGTAAATATAGAAGATTACAATTTAAGTTTTAATGTATTTCAGGTTCAAATTTATAATTTAGATAGCGTTAAAGATTATGTTAATTTAAACTTAGATGATAATCCTTATCAAGAAAAAACATTTGAAAATATAGATGCTGAACAATTTATTGATATATCTTCTACTCCATTAGGTTATGAACCATTTAGATATATAAATACAGAATTACCATATATTTTTTCTACAAATTATGAAAATGACATAAGTTATGCACCTTTATTTATAGGTAATGAAGGATTGATATATAATTATACTACTGTTATAGCAAACACAACTGGAGTTTCAGCATCAGATAATGTAAACTTAATATCATCTTATTTAGAAAACTCACAAAGATCAGTACATATAGATTTGTCAACAAATACTTTAAATAATGTAGGTTTAAAAAGGCTTGATGGAGAGAATATATCAAATATATTTTTTGAAAAACAAGGTCGTAAAAAATATTTTGATATTAGTAACAATATGGTAAAATTCAAATCTTTAAATAATGAAGATATAAATTTTCATAAACCATTTTCAATAAATTTGGGTAATAATTTAATTCCTAATTATTGGAGGTTATACAAGCCAATTAATAATTATTTTTTAGCAAATCTTGTTTATGATGATAATACATTAATAGATTATAATTATCAAACAACAATAAGTCAAATATTAGAAATTACAAATATTAATATTCGTTTAGTAGATAATCTAAATAGAACTGAAGAAGGTATTGTAAAATATATTTTATTAAATAGTAATGAAAATAAATTAAATATATCTGCTTCAACAGTATCTGGATTACTTGTACCGAACGATATTATAATTGATGTAGAGGGTGTAAAATATTTATTGCAACAATTAGATGAATATCCAGCAATAATTCAATTAAAATGCACTGATATAGATTTTAATCCTTTTGGTACAAATAGAGACAATTTTATAGGAGATATAACAAAAACACGTAGTGAAAATGGAGGTGTAAATGTACCAGTAACAAATGACCCATTTAATTTAGAGTCAAAAGAACGACGCAATATTCTGAATCTTCCAGAAAATCTTAGTGCAAGATTTATTGCTAATGTTCCTATTGTAGAAAAATTAAGTAAAAATAATGGCTTAGAAACATCAACAGATAGAAGAATTTGGAATAATTTATATGATATAACAATAAGAGTTTGGGATGATGGAGATGGAGGTAATTCGGGATATCAAAATAAAACTTTGAATGAACTTGATAATGGTAAAGGAACAATAAATCCAACAGATTTAAAAATATTATTAATTGATATACCAACAATAGAATACATTACACCAGTAAATGATGAAGGATATCCCGATAATTCTATTAAACTTAATAGTAATAATACTACATTTGAATTAAATTGGAAGGGTAATGATTATTTATTTGATGATGTAAGTTTTAATACAACAATAGAAAACGGTGGGAAATTGGGAAAAAAAATAGAAATTATTTGGACTATACAGAGACAAAATACTACTACAAATGAAATTGTAACTTTATTGAATTCAACTGTTGATTCAAATTTATCTTATACTATAAATAATAATGAAATAATATTTACATTTATTGATAAAACTGTAAGAATATTCGATAAATATAAATATACTATTTCAGGTGTATGTAGATGGATAGGTATAAAAGAATTATTATTACAAGATGGTGTAATATCACAATTAAGTGATGAGGTTTCAATACCATCATTTAATATAACAAGTTTTACTACAGATGAAATATTTATATGTAAAAATAATAAGTTTCCTTATGGTAGATTTAATACAACAGCTACAAATTTAAAATTATATAGACCCTTATTGTTACGTACAGTTGGACAAAGAGACCAATTTGGTAATTTAATTGGTGGAGATTGTTCAATTGTAAAAAAAACGCGTCCTAATGTTTTATCAGATGGTGGTTCAAATAATAATATTTATATGAATACTGCCGATAATATGACAAGAAAAGAAACATTTAAACGCCTTTCAACTTTAAGATTAAATCGTTAAAAAAAATTTAAATTTTAATTTTTTTTTAATAATTATTCTAAATGTTTTAAATCTGAAACTTTCCAATATTCGCTACCTCCATTAGGTAATGGTCGTCTAATAATAAAAGGTATTTTATTTTGAACTAATTCCATATGAGCAATAGTATGTCCGTCTATTATATTTCTATTTATTTCTACAAAAGGTTTGGAACCATGATTAATTTGTTTTGCTCTTAATCCTAATATTTTTGCTTTTTCATATCGTGTAAGAAATGGTATAGTTGTATGTAACGGGTCAATAATTTGTCCTTTTTTATTTCTTGCGACTTTTGATAAAGTTAATAGTTCTTTAAAGTTGATTTGTTTTGTTTCTGGATGATATGAAAATATCATATCTTTATTTATATCTTGTTCTAATTTATTCATATTTTCTTCGTATTCATCATCACTATCAGTTTCGTCACTTGAAATAGCTTCTAATTCTTCATTATTTATAAAATTTTCGGTATTTATAGATATTTGAGGTATTTCGCCACTTTTGGATTCTTCATCATCATCTGCAACATTATCAGTATCATCATCATCAACATCATCATCATTAGTAGCATCATCATCATTAGTAGCATCATCATCAAAATCGTCTTCCTTTTCAGATAATACTATTGGTTCTTCATCTTTTTTTAATTCTTTTTCAACGTCAAATTCTTCTAAACCTTGTGAGCTCATTTATATTAATATAATAAAAATTTTATTATATTGTTTTCAATTTTATTATTTAGATTCTGTATTCCATATAGTATCACAATTAGCACATAAATATACAAATTTCATATTTTTATCATCATATCGTATATATAATATTTCTTTATCAGTATTTTTTTTTGATTCTCCTCCTTTAGATTCGCTTCCTTCTTCATCTATATTTGAATTGTTTAAATTACTTGGACATTCGACATTAGGACAATCTATATTATGAATTCTTGGAAGAGTTGGATCTAATTTAGTATATTTATTTATTACATTTTTATAATTCATTTTTTTTTTGACTTCTGTTTTACTGACATATAAGTTATTTAAATTTTGAACTAAAGATGTATCTTCATTGCCACAATTTCTGCAATAATAAATTAATTTATCTGTATCTTCTTTTAATAATTTTAAATAATACATATTACCACATTTGGGACAGAAATGCATGTTTTATATAATATAAAACAATATATATTTATTTCAATTTTATTAATTATTAAATTTTATTAAATATTTTTTCAAATTCAGTATATAAATTTTTGTAATCAATAATACAAGACATATTATAAATTCTTGCACGTGCTTCTTTACTTTCATTGTTTTTTTCTATTAATTCTTTTATATAATTTAAAATATTGTCTTTATTTTTTTTAATAAAATTAGTATAAATTTGAGAAAAGATAACACATTTACCCATATGATGTTGCTTATCTTTTTTTAAATTCCTTAAAATAGCAATTTCTAAATTTTTATATGTAATGATATCGTGATATGATTTGAAAGAACTGTGAGTTTCTTTTATACCAGGTTCATTAAGTAAAGATTTATTATGTAATAAAGTAACTAACATTAATAAAACGGATTTAATACTTTGACAAGATGTCCATTGTTCGCCTTTCCATGTATTCAAAATACTAATGCAAACCTTTCCGCTTCTATATAAGTTTGGATGAAATCTGGTAACATTATCATTAGTAAGATATTTTAATTTTGGTGGCGAAAAAGGATAATCATATGGAAAGTTAAATTCAAAACAATATCCTCCATATCTATAAATAGAATCATCTGGACCAAAAATAATTGCATAACCTTTTAACATATTTTCTTCGTCATGAGCATAATATATACCGTTATCAGCTAACGGCTCTTTTATAATATCAACTATATCTTTTTGTAATCTTCTTTTATTTGTTTTTGACATTGTAACTTTTTTTGATCCTGTATTAGACATATAAATATATTTATTTAGAAATATTTAAATTATTCTTATATATTATTTATTTTTACACCATATATACGTATAATATCTTAAAAGTTATTAAATTATTGTAGAATTAAAATTGATTTAAAAAATATATCGATATATTAGAATTATAAAATGAGTAAACTTAAATGTAAAACATTTACTGAGTTTTTAAAATTACACCAAATTAAGTCAAGTGATAATAGTAATAAACCAATTACTCATACCAGAATAGGTGGTGAAGAAAAAGATGGAACAAAAATATGGGGAGGAAAATATCATGTTCCTGATGAACATATGAATATATTTTGGAAATTATATTTCAAACACATTTATAAAAATAAAAATAATGAATATTTAACTGAATCTCAAGATAAAGTAAATGGTGGTCCTTTGTTAATTGATTTAGATTTAAGATATCCTGAAGAAATTACAGAAAGACAACACGATCAAGATGATATTATTGCTGTTCTTGAACTATTTTGCCAATCTTTTCAAGAATTATTTGATTTTAACGAAAAAATAGAATTTCAAGTATTTATATCTCAAAAAAAAGGACCTGTTTGTAATAAAGGTAAAGAAACTAAAGATGGTATTCATATGGTCTGGTGTATTAATATGAAGCATAATATTCAAATGACATTAAGAAATATTTTAATGGATAAAGAAAAAAATGATATGAAGATTTTTTCGGAAGAAGGACTTGGATGTGTAAATGATGTTAAAGATATATTTGATGAATCTATATCAACTGGAAGAAATAATTGGCAAGTTTATTCTTCTAAAAAACCTAAATGCGATCCATATAAAATTAAATATATTTTCAATATTAGTATCGATAACAATGAATATAATTTTGAATTAAAAGATAAATCTACATTTAATATCGAAGAAATGCTACCTGTAATAAGTGCAAAAAATAAAAATAATATTAAAATTTTAGATTTTGCATCTGTAAAACAAAAATATATTAAAACAGCTGAAAACTTTAAAAATAAAAAAAAAGTAAAGATACTTAAAAAAAAGAACTACACTAATAATTTTGCACTATCCTTGTCTAATAGTTTTATAGGTAAATTTAAATATCCTTCTAATATGAATGAATTAAACGGTGTTATCGATGAAACATTTAATAGTTTGATTTTAAAAGATTACCATATCAAAACTTTGCATCAAATTACAATGATATTAGATGAAAATTATTTTAATCCATTTAAAGAATGGATGGAAGTTGGTTGGGCGTTACATAACACTGATAATATTCATTTATTTTGGACTTGGATAAAATTTTCAGCTAAATCTGAAAAATTTGAATGGCATTCTATTCCAGAATTACATAAAAAATGGAATGAAATGAATGATGAAGGGAAAACATTTCGTTCAATACATTATTGGGCTAAAACTATAAATCCAACAAAATATAAGGAAATTATGAATATATGTATTGAAAAATTAGTTTATAAAACTCTACCTGGAGGTGGTAGCGATACTGATATTGCAATATTAGCTAAAAATTTGTTTATGGGAGAATTTGCTTGTGTTAGTTTAAAAGAGAAAAAATGGTTCCAATATCATAAACATAGATGGAAAATAAGTGATAATGGATATGGATTAAGAATTAGATTATCACAAGATGTTGAAGGATTATTTCAACATAGTGCCCAACAAGAAAAAGATAAAAGTACAAATGAAGAATACTCTGCTGGAGAAAGAGAAAATTTTCTACAAAACGCTTCAGCTTTTAACAGAATCGCTCAAAGATTAAAATCTCATAATCAAAAAAAAGCTATTATGGGAGAATGTATGGAACACTTTTACAATGATGAATTACAACAAAAAATGGATGAAAATAAAAATTTACTTGGATTTGATAATGGTGTTTATGATTTTAATGAACATTGCTTTAGAGATGGAAAACCTGAAGATTATGTTAGTTTCTCTACCAATAATGATTATGAACCTTTTGATGAAAATAATGAAGAACATATCAAAATTAAAGATGAGATTGATGATTTTATGCTAAAAGTATTTCCTAATAAAGAACTAAGAGAATATATGTGGGACCATGCTGCTTCCACCTTAATTGGAGAAAATAGAAATCAAAAATTTGTTATTTACACTGGTGGTGGTGGTAATGGTAAATCTATTTGGGTTGATTTAATGAATGCAACATTAGGTGATTATGCAGATAAAATGAATATTGCATTAATTACACAAAAAAGAAAAGGTGTCGGAGGTCCTACCCCAGAAATTACAAAATTAAAAGGAAAACGTTTTGTCAGTATGGATGAGCCATCTGCCGGAGATGAATTAAATGAAGGTATTATGAAACAATTAACCGGTGGTGATGAAATTGAAGGTAGAGGTATGTATGCTAAAGAAATGATTAAATTTTATCCACAATTTGAACTTGTTTGCTGTACTAACAGATTATTTAAAATTAAATCAACTGATAAAGGTACTTGGAGAAGAATCAGACAAGTTGATTTCGTTAGTGAATTTGTAGACCCAGATGAATATGAATTAAAAAAAAGACAAGGATTAGTAGGAGACCCTGACAAACCTATTTATGTAAAAGATATGAAAATGAAAGATAGACTGCCTGAATGGGTTAAGGTTTTCACAGCTTTACTAATTAAAAGGGTTAATATTACTGGAGGAATTGTTAAAGATTGCCCTATGGTATTAGAAGCTTCTAAAAAATATGAAGCACAGCAAAATGTTTGGACACAATTCTTTATGGAAAACATCAAAAAAGGTTGTGATGATGACAAAATTAAGAAAACTGAAATTAGAGACCACTTTAGTGAATGGTATAAAAATACATTTCACGAAACTCCTCCTAAATCTACTGAATTATATGACCAATTAGATAAAGTCTGTGGAAAAAGAAGAGGAAGAGGTGGCGGCTCTTGGTATGGGTGGAAAATCGTCTATAGTTATGATGAAGATGATGAAGATAGTGATAGTGATTAATTATACTAATTAAAAAATATTTTTATTAGTATAATTTATAATGGTTTGTACTACTTCATGTATTATTGCAGGAGCTTTCATATTTTCAAGTATTTTTATGACTTTTAGAGTAAATAAACAAACAATTAGTAATCCGTTATTTCAATTACTTAATGATAAACAAAAACAAAAATATATGCAAATTACTGAAGAAAGAAAAAATATATATTTTAAAGGATTTGGATTAGGGTTTATTATTTCTATTTTATCACTTTATATTCTTAATAATAATAAATTATTCAAAATGAATAAATTATCCAATATATGTTTCATATTATCCACTTCTTTTACTATCAATTACTTTTTTTATATTTTACATCCCAAAAGTGATTATATGATTAATCATTTATCCTCATTTAAAGAAAAACAAGCCTGGTTGGATATTTATAAAACTATGCAATTTAATTATCATTTAGGTTTCTCATTAGGATTAATTGGCATGATATTTATTGGTAACTCATTTTGTTAATTTATATGAACATTCTCATATAAATTAATATTTCTACATTTTTTTTTGTTTTCTCTATTATTTTTCAACTTCTATTTTTTTTATTTGGAGAGAAATCTTCCTTGTTCTTTTCTTTCTTTTACGAGTTTTTCGATTTTTTCTATTTCTTGTATTTCTTTTCCTTCCGCCCCTTTTTCTTGTAAAGTAAATTTTATCTAATCTTTTACATTTCTCATTATATTGCAATAACTCATTAATAGACATCTTATAAAAAGGTTTCGGAGGCTCATATCTTTTTAAATTTATTTTCATAAATTTTATATTAAATTATATAAAATTTATATTTATTCTACCGAATCCATCATATTTTTAAATGGCCATTTACTTGCTAACGTATATACAGCTATTAAAATACACATTAATATAATACTTGTTATATAAATATTATCTATTTTGTAATGATCGAATTTTTCAAATATGTAATCAAATAAACTTGGAATCTTCACCTGTTTATTTACTATTGGTAACTGAAATATTATACTTTTCATAAATATTAAAGGAAATAAAATCATCATTATTATCATTGGCCAATATCGAACATCATCTAACTTTTTCTTCCAAAACATTACCATTAATATTACTGTAAATAATATCCAATATACTATATTTAAATAATATGGCACATCTTTTATATCTTCATATTTTTTATCATAAAATTTTGTAATTCTATTTGATATTGCACTATTTTTCTCTTCATTTTTTAAATCTTTATCCAAACTTTCATAATATTTATTTTGATTCCAAGATAACATATTCATTTCACTTAACCAAGTAGAAGAACTTTTTGCACGTTTTATATTGTTAGTTATATATTTGATTAATAAATCTATTTCATTATTTTTTGATTTCATTTCCTTTTTAACATCATCAATATAACTTTGTCTTTTTTCTTTATTACATTCACTTGTACTTTTATTATTATCCAGATTACATAATTCATATGTAAGTCTTCTAATATTATCAGGACCTGTGTAAAATGTATTTTTTGCTGTTTCTAATTGCGCTAACTTTTCTCCATATGTTGTCATTATTTATATATATAATTATTACACATTAAAATAATGTTGAATAGTTTTCATAGTTTTTAACATTTGATGGCTGAATTGTCCTTGAAAGTGTTTCGGGAATAATCATATTTGCAAATCCATCTGTTGTAGCTTTATTAGCTGCGTCTTTTGCTTCTTTTATGAATCCATTTGCTGCACATTGTGAATCTAAATCAAACAAACCTCTACCTGAAGAACCATCGCCTTCTTTTACTGGTTCATTTTTCATATATCTTGAATAATCAAATTTTTTCCAATAATGATTTCTACGTTTTATGTTCTCATAAACTCTACCTATAACTGAATATACAATTATACATAATATCAAAAATATAGCAAATACACCTACACTTGAGGGGAAAAAAGGAATATTTGTCATTGCCATTAAAATTAATAAAATTGCTAAAGTTCCATATACTACAACCTTTAATATGTTTCTATGAGAACGATATCTATCGTATTCCCATTCACCTAATCTTGTTAAACGTTGTTTTTTTAACTTATTATCTTTTAAAATATCTAATTCTTTTTCTGCTTCATTTAATTGATGTTTTAATAATTCGTAATTTGTTTTTTGGTCTGTTAATACACGAGCATTACTTACCAACCCTGCTTGTTCATCTTCATATACTGTTATTAAATCTTTTAATGTTTTTTTGCGAGCTTCTTTTAATTCTGTCAAAGATGTAGTATATTCACTTTCTGTACCTTCACCTTTTGTTATTTTTTTATAAATTTCTCCTTCAATTGCTGTAATTCTACTTAATAATTGTGTGTAATATTGATGTTTTTCTGCTTCTGCGCTTGATACTTGTGATTCACTTGGACTGGACATTTATATATATAATACACCACTATAAAAATTTATTGTTTAATTTTTTGAATTACAAGTAACATTGTTAAAATTGCTAAACCCGACCATATATATAATTGCATTCTCTCACTTTTAATTTTTAATTCTACATCTTCAAGTTGAGCTTCCGATGTTTTATTATTATTCTTTCTACCACGTAATTTATTTATTTCACTCTGAATATTATCATATTCAGTTATTAAGTTATCCATTGTTTTAAATCCTTCTTCACCTATACTTACCCCATTTATTTTGTTTAATTCCGATTTAATTTTTTTTTCAATGTTTGCCATTCTTTTTGATTCACTTTCTAAAGCTTTCGCAGATGTATCTAATTTTTTATTGTAAGCTACCAATTCAGAGTATTTTGACTTAAAATCATATCCTGATGATGTTAATTTTGCATTATTATATCCATTTTGACACATTGTTATTAATGATGTTGTATTTGCTCCTTTATTATTATATGCATCATCTACATCTTTGCAGCTTTTTATATTTTTACTAATACTAGGATTTGCTCCTTGTTGTCTGATAATTGGGGCACCTCCTGAACCACCTCCACATTCTGTACATCCTTTTATTTGTTCTGCGGTTGCTTGAGCTGATCCTAAACCATCAACATAACCATTTGAACATTTGCCAATCAAATTAGTACAATCTAAAGCTTGAGGGCTTCCATTACTATCAAGATATGTAGCATCATTAGTTGCATCCATTAAAATAGGTTGTCTTAATTTACAACCATTTTTACAAGCATTTATTTTATTATCTCTATTAATTTTCTCACCCTTATAAGTGTTTTGACAATCTACTTCACAACTTTTTATATTTCCCATAAATGTTGTATAATTATCCATAAATGTTTTATGTGCTGTAGCCCAATTTGTTAAATCACTTTCATATTGTGTTTTAATTGAATTTAAAACACTACTGGTATTATTTTTAATATCCTGGATTTTTTTGTCACCTTTACTAAATATATTTGTATTATTTTCTACTATTTGTTTATTCACTCTGTTTATTTTATTTTGTTTATTTCTATTATGTAATTTTCCCTGATTTATTAATTTGTCAATAATTTTTTTATTATGGGAATCTTCTTTTTTAGAATTATTTAAAATATTGTTCATATCATTCATTATTTTGCTAAAAACCATTTTATATATTATATATAAAAAAGTATTATCTTGAATTAATTATTGCAGTTAAAAGAAATGTACCTCCTAATACCATCCATATTAGATGATGCATTTTTACAGAATTAACTTGTAATTTTTGTTCTTCTATTTGACCATCATAGGTTGATAAATTTGATCTTAATTTTTTTATTTCATCTCGTACTTTTTTTAATTCTTCTAACTTATGTATTAGTTTAGATTTCATTGTCTCATCTGATGCATCTTGTGTACCTTTAACATATGCTCCACCCCAATTATCATTATCTCCTTCTGTATCCTCCATATTAGTTTGACCTTCTCTAAAATTTCTAAAGCCCGAATACTTACCTCCTATATCTTCTTCTATAGCTTTTTTCTTAGAAATCATAGATGTTATCTCTTTTCTTATCGAATCTGCTTTTGCAATTAGATTATCATTTTTTTGAGCTAAATCACTTGAAGCTGAATCAGAAATCCCTTGGCCACAAGTATTAGCATCATTATCATTAATTACACCCTTATCTGATTGTTGCATTAAATTATCCCACCATATTTGATTAGCATTGTATGTTTTTGCATTTTTAAAATTTTTACTGCCTCCAAAATTATTATATGTATGAACTTTTCCTGTTGCATCAACCCATACTGTTTCTGAATCTCTTGTTACATTATAACAACCCTTTCTACAAGGATATCCTTGTTTCATATTTTTACCCATTGTAAATTTATCTAATTCAGATTGAGAAATATTAATTGGTGTCATATCAGGACAACCTTCCGGTCTTTCATTTGTTAGAACCTTTTGTGCTGCAACTGTATCAAACATTCTTTTAACACCATTGTTGTCTATATAAAATATATTTCCTGCTCCATCTTTAACTAATTTATTTTTTTTATCTGACTTTGAACCTTGTTTGTCTCTTAATTCCGCTCGAGCATTTTCATAAGATGCTGTCCAATCTGTTAAGGCTTTATCAGCTTCACTTTTCAAATTAATCTTTTTTGCTTCAATTGCATCTTCTTTATCTCCTAAAGCCTCATAACCTTCTTTTATTTTTGAAGAATATTTTGATTTAAAAATATTATCTACATCAGGTTGTTCAATAGATACTGTATTTTTTCGTAGATGTTTATTTTTTAATCTTTTTCGTTTTTTCATAAATTTTTGACCATGTGAAAACATTTATTTATAAACTATCCATAGAAAAACTTTATTAATTATTGTTTTAATTGTTTATAAATAAAAAAAGACATTGTAATTAAAGATACAGAATAAAAAGTTGTTGTTAAATAAGCACGACTTTTTTCATCCAGTTTATCTATTTTACGAGTATTACTACTTTTATTTCTATCTATATATTCTTTCATTTTTTGTATTGAAGATGACCTTCCGTTTCTTATCTCTTTAAGTTTATCGCTTTGACTTGATATAGTACTTGATGTTACAGTTAAATGTGATTCTAATTTTTCCGAAATAGTACGTAATTTTGTTTCTATGTTTATTAAATTATCAAAAAAATCTCCACTACTACCTTGACCTGGTACGTAATTATTTTGCATTTTTTCGTTTGCATATGCTTTATAATATTGATCTATTTTCATTCCCCATAAAGCTTTTTGAATATTTAACTCCTTTTCTAAATTTTTTACTTCTTCTGTATTTAATGACATTTATATTATATATATATTATTTACATAATCTCCAATACTTAGTTTCCAATGCTGTTGGGCTATTTCTTGTAATTTCTGCAACTTCACCAGGTCTCAAGCCAATTGCTATTGCTGGTGGGTCAAAACGAGAAATTTCTGGCCAATTTTCATCTTTCATAATATTATATTTTTTTGCTACTTTTTCTTTTTCTTCATCATTTAATATTCTATGTTCAGGAACTAAATCATTATCTAATATATTAAATAAATAATTATGGAAATTATAAACATTTACATAATATTTATTTTGTTCATATTCTAAATTTAATAAATTTTTTAAAACATCATTGGGTTCATCTTTACTGACAATTACTAAATCATCTGTTTTTTTTAAAATAGGAGGATCATCTAATTGAAACAAATCTTCGATATAATCTTGAACTTGTGCTGGACGAATTTTTGTTGTTAAATGATATTTATAATAAATTTTTTTACCTGTGTCATTATTTGTAAGTAACATATCTAATTGTTTATTTGTATGCATTATTAAAATATCATTAACAGTAAAATTATCATATTCTTCAGTATTAAAACCTCTACGATTTGCTAAATCTAAAATAATTTTTCTTGAATTAAATAAATGAGAAATTATTTGACTATTTGTGATTTTTGCAGTACTCATATTTATATTAGTTATATAATTCATTTTATATAATTTTCAATTTTATATAAAATAATTATGTTATTGTCTTTTTTATATTATCTTCTTCTTCTTCTTCTTTAACTTCATCTTCTTCTATAGTTGATAATTTTTCTAATCCTTCAGTAGGTTGAGTATCTAAAGAACTTTTCGATTCTAATATTTTTTCTCCTTCTTCTTCATCTTCTTTATTTTCTTCTTCTTTTTCTTCTTCGTCGTCTTCTATAGGTTTAAATTCATCTCCTAATAAATCTTCTATATAACCGTCCTTTTCTGTTGGAGTTTGTGGTCTTCCTTCAGCAAAGGGATTCATTAAATCTAATTCTTCATTTATTCTTAGTATTTCATTTTCACTTGGTATATTTTCAAAATTTTCTATTTCATCTTCCCAGACACTTATTAATTCTCCTTCATTTTCACCACTTTCTCCTAATAAACTATATTGCATATCTTCCCTATCATAGTTTATTACCTTAAAAACAGAACTCCTATATTTATTGTCATAATAACCTTCTTTTACTTTTACTAAATCTCCATTTCTAAAATTAAATCCTTCTAATGCATTTGTAGGTAAATTTACACCATCATCTTCTTCATCAACTTCATTTTGTTGTGGTCTAAATGTATCAATACCTTCAATACTATCAATATCATCACCTTCATATAAAATACTTTGAGGTGTTGCTGCAATTTCTTCCGCTTTTTTCTCTTTAATTACTTGATTATCAATATCTTTTTCATTTTGTCTTTTTAATATTTCATTTTGAACTTGTTCTAAATTTAAAAATGTACCATTTGTTAATTTTGTAATATCATCTCCTTCAGTTAATGTTAATAATTGGTCTATATTATCTTCAGTAATTATTCTCATTTGAATATTCATAGTTTTTAATTCTTGCATCAATAATTTGAATGCATATGGTACCTTTACAACACTGAAGTCTCTACCATATTTACTCATATTTACTACATTTAAATCTTCAATTAAATTTCCTACAAATTTTATAGGACCATCTGCATGTGGACTTAAAAATATATTATTTTGTTCATTATAAATTGCAATACACCCTGTTTTGTTGCAAATAGTAATTTGGAATTCATCACCTCTTACCATCATAGATTCTTTAATAAAACCACTTAATCCATGTGCTATTAAACAATCTCTGTCCATTTCTCCTATTCTTAATCCACCATTATTAGCTCTTCCCTGTACAGTTTGTCTTGTCAATGCTGTTCTCGGACCTCTTGCTCTATAATTTATTTTATCTTTGGGCATATGTTTTAAACGCAAATAATATGTTGGTCCAAAGTAAATTTCAGTTTCTAATTGTTCTCCGGTCATACCATTATATAATATTTGGTTTCCACTTGAATGATAACCTTGTTCTACTAACATTTTTCCATATTCTTTATGTTTGGGTCCTTTATTTGTAAAAGCTGTACAATCACCAAATGCTCCATAAACACAACCTGTTTTACTTGTTAATGTTTCTACAAGATGACCTATTGTCATTCTTGAAGGCATAGCATGAGGATTTACAATAATATCAGGTCTAATACCATCCTCAGTACAAGGCATATCACATTCTGGTAATATAATTCCAATTGTTCCTTTCTGTCCGGCTCTTGAACAAAATTTATCTCCCATTTGAGGAATTCTTTCTCCTCTTATTCTTACTTTTGCTATTCTTTTTCCTTCTTCTCCTTCTGTCATAAATGACTTATCTACTATACCTACTTGTCCTTTTTTCGCATATATAGAATTATCAATATAAGAATCAATAGATAATATACTATTTGAACCCATTCCCATAATTACTGATTTTTCAGTAACCTTACTATTTTCTTTTATTATACCTGATTTTAAATCTAAAGATTGATAATCATATCCAGGTTTTAATCCATTAATATTTTTATCTAATACATTCATAAATTTTTTTTCTACTTTAATATTACCCATTTTTTCTGTTTCTTCAAAAGCTTGATAAGTATTATAATATGTTGTTCTAAATAAACCTCTTTTCAGAGAACCTTCATTTATAATAACAGCATCTTCTACATTATATCCAGAATAACACATAATAGCAACAATAGCATTTTCACCATATGGATGTTGTTCTCTTGTAGTATAATTTAAATATTTACTTTTTGTTAATGGAATTTGTCCATAATTTAAAACAAAGCACGATTTATCAAATCTTGTATTAAAATTTGAATGATATAAAGAAACACCTTGTTTTGATTGACCACATGAAAACGCATCTCGAGGATAAGGATTATTTTCTGGAAATATAATTTGATTTGCCATTAATCCTAAAATTAAAGAGGGATGTATTTCACAGTGTGTTATTCTTTTTTTAGAATATTCTTCTCTGTTATCATTTGAATGTGCTAATAACATATTATTTAATTCTAATGTATCTAAATAATCAACCAAGCAAGCATTTTCTATTAATGAATTTATTGTTTTTTCATCTAAATTTATTTTGCAATCTTTTTCTAATATATTTTTTGATTTACCAAAACCATGAATTATATTTTCCCAACTTATAGAATTATCATCATATAATTTTAATACTTTTTCTCTTTCATATGATATCATATTATTCATTAAATAAAATAAAGGTCTCATAGGTCTTCCAGCATCTGAACAAATTAAAATTTCATTATTTTTAATGTTAAAAGCTATACTTGTGTAGATATCTATCATATTATTTCTACGATGTAATCTCATAATATTTATAACTTTAAATGGGTCACTTACGCATCCAATCCAAGCACCATTAATGAAAACTTTTGTAGTATATTTCATATAATTCAAAGAACATTCTTCAATTAATTTCATACCTATTTTTCGTAAATAATTAATATATGGTTTTCCTGATGTTCCCTTAGTAATTATTGTTGATACTGACATATGATTATGAAGTCCTACATTTCCACCATCAGGTGAATGTAAAGGACATAGTAATCCATATTGTGTTGTATGAAGTAATCTTGGTGCAATTATTTTTGCACCATCAGCAGATATACGAAGATTTGTTTTTCTTAATTGACATAAAAATCCCCAAAAAGATAATCTATTTAATTCTTGAGAAACACCTGGTTTTTTTGTATGAGTTGATGCTCCCCAATCACCTTTAAATCCTTTTCTGAATCCTGTTTCTACTATTCGTTCTTTAAAAAATTCTTCATTATTTTCAATAAATAAATCTATAAAACTTAAGCCTTGATATGCTGTCTTATTTTTTCTATATAAATATTTTTTATCAATTGTTAAATATAAATTATCAAGTTGTAACTTATAATATTCATCAAATAAATTATGAATTAATTGTCCAGATACTGATAATCTTTTGAATTCAAAACTATCTCTATCGGTTGGTTTTTCCTGACCAATTGATACATTTAATAATCTTTTAACAATATAACCTAAATACATCGCTTTTACTTTAAAATTCATTTCTCCAATATGTGGTAAAAAATAATTCATTAATATTTGCAATACTTGATATTTGGTTTTATTTTTACACAATCCACTTAAATAAGCTATTGCTGCTTGTTGTGTAAAAATATTACCTGCGTCATGAACACATGGTATAAATAAATCTATTAAATTTTCATATTTATCTAAATCTAATAAACATGTTTCTATTATTTCTTTATCTGATATAACACCCAAAGCTCTAAAAACTATAAATAATGGTACGGGTTTTCTTATTTGAGGTATATTTACAACTATATGATTATTACTTTGTGATGGTTGTTCTCTGACTAATCTTACTGATAATGTTCTTTTAGGTTTTGATGAATCTTCACTTACAGATTTTATTTCAGCAGCATATGAATATATATCATTAATATCTTTTAATACATATAACAAATTGTCCCCTCTACCTTCTTGGCTTACTATTACTTTCTCATTTCCATCAATAATAAAATAACCTCCTGGATCATTTTTACATTCACCCATATTATATCTTGCTTCAGAATCTAATCCTTGTAATACACACATATTTGACTGTAACATAATTGGAAATTTACCTAAATATATTTTTTCAAATGATAATGTTTGATTATGAACTTCCCATTTATTTTTACCTATACTTCCATCCTCTTTATCTATTAAAATTTTTATTTTCATTTCTACATCATAATGTATTGTGAATCCATATGTCATATTTCTTAATCTTGCTTCGTTTGGATACATATAATGTTCTCTTGTTTCATCATATATAACAGGTTTTCCATAATATATTTTATCTGCGTTTATACCACCTAAATATATTTCACATTCATATTTATATTCTTTTGTTTCCTTATCTAAATCTTTAAAAATTCTTACTGGATTTCTATCTTTAAAAATATTTTTTATACCTGTTGAAAAAAATTCATTATATGAATCCAAATGATGTTTTATTATTACATTTTTATTATCATTAAAAAGTTTATCTATGGTTTTCCATGATATATTATCTTTACTCATATAATATATCATTAGCATTTTTTTTAAAACTTATTTTAAAAGATAATATTTATTATTAACTTTTAATTAATTTTTTTTTAAAAGTACTATCAATAATCCTATAACAATAAACATAAGTATATAAGGTAATAAAAGTAATAACCAAGATACCTTTCTCATTCCTTTTTTACACAACATATTTAATAAATATGTCCATACTGCAATATATAATATTTTAAACGCAAAATATATCATATTATGAATTGGAGTTCTTGCTTTCATTAAACCACAAGCATATACGTTTGGATTTCCTATATTTTGGAAACACATTGTCATTGTTGTTAATGTAGACATAGCTAAATAAATTTGAGCAGGTGCACATAAATTTTTAAATGTCTTTATTAATTCCATTATAATATATAATAATAATTTTTTTATAATAATTTATTTACTTCTGTTGCTTTTGCATTGTGAATTTCACCTAAATTTGTTGAATTATAAGTGTAATGTCTATCTTTCATTCCAGGATGAACTAATGTATCAACCGGTACCTTGTGTTTTGCTCCTTTGTATGTACTTACTGTATTTGACAGAGCATCATTTCCTTTCCACCAATATTGTTTTACGTCACTCCACAATCCTCCTCCTTTCATATTTCCATTATTATTTTGAGGATCCGGAAGGTATGGATTAATATTTAATTTGTTTCCAAAATGATTTCCTAAATTTTTAGGATAATTACAAGAAAAATTACTATCATTTGATGATGCTAATAAATTACCGCCTTTTTGTTTTCTACGTCTTTTCATTTTTTTGCGTCTTTTTCTTTTTGTTCTTCTTACTCTTTTTGTTCTTTTTCTACGTCTTCGTTTTGTTCTTCTTTTTCCTCCTGCCATTGATTTTGCGCAACCGCAACCTCCTCTTTGTTTTTTACTTTTTCTTTTACGTCCTCTCATTTTTTTATATACTCTTGATAATCTAACCATATAATTTATAATTAGATTTTAAAAAAAATTTATAAAATTACATAATTTGTAATTACTCAATATCAACATGTGTAAGCATATGTCTTCTACAACACATTTTTGTTAAATTTAATTTATCTAAAACTAAACCTTCAGGTGTTTTTTTAACTTTTTTATCATCTAAATATATTACTTCTTTTGTATCCATATTATTTGTAACTTTAATTTTACGCACCTCTTTTACATAATATAAATATTTATTAGCTAATACATTACCACATGTAAAACACTTAATTGGAATTATCATTTTTAATATATATTAAAAAAGATATTATTAAATCAATTTTATCTAATAATTATTGAATACATTTTTCTCCTTTTGCAGAACAAAATTTACCTTTACTTTCTATTATATTATTATCTTTACTATAATAATAATTTTCCCAAGGCATTAGTTTTCCTTTAGATGAACAATAACAAATATCAACTGGTCCATTACTTCCAGCAGTTTTACTTTTATCAACTTCTTCTGACTCTAAACATTTTTCTATAATATTTCCTTCATCATTCGCTTTTGCCCAAACACAACTTCCTAAAGCTGTACATATTTCTTTGTTATTATGTTTTTCGCAGGATTCTTTACTTGATAATTTATCCTTCACTGCCTTATCAAATCTTTCTTTCATATTATCCATTTTTTCAACAATAATTACTTTATTTATTTTTGTTTTTTGTTTTTCAATACTAATATTTTTTGCGGAAAAATAAAATCTAAGTATAAAAAAAATTAAACTTACTAATAAAATATATCCTATATTATAATTTAAAAAATTTGCTGTTGAAGCTATAATATTTGACATTATATATAATAAATTAGTATAAAAAATTATATATAATTAATTAACGGCGTCTGCGGGAGCGAGAACGAGAGCGGGAACGGCTCTTTCTGCGTCTGCTTCTTGAGCGTCTGCGGCTCTTTCTGCGCTTTTTAGTGTAGGGATTTCCTCCTCTTCTCTTTCTTGAGCGTCTGCGACTCTTTCTGCGTCTCTTAGACTTTCTGCTCTTTCTGCGTCTCTTAGACTTTCTGCTCTTTCTGCGTCTCTTTCTGCGTCTTCCTCCAATTAAAGAAAATCCTGCTTTGGTGTTGGATTCTGATGCTTTTACAGCATCTGCTACTTCTTCTGCTGGTTTAGCTTCAGTGTGTTCTGGTGTGTGCTTTCCTCCTCTTTGTCTTCTGCGACTCTTTCTGCGCTTACGTGTTCTACTGCG
>CEOC01031174.1_pt1 | contig 27591 bp, 25 predicted proteins | sample 356191 | NCBI WGS metagenome assembly CEOC01 (sample SAMEA2619952, study PRJEB7988) | marine metagenome | biome: marine biome (ENVO:00000447); feature: deep chlorophyll maximum layer (ENVO:xxxxxxxx); material: "saline water (ENVO:00002010), including plankton (ENVO:xxxxxxxx)" | depth 17 m
TCCTCTTCCTCTTCCTCTTCCTCTTCCTCTTCCTCTTCTTCCTCTTCTTCCTCTTCTTCCTCCTCTTCCTCTTCTTCCTCCTCTTCCTCTTCTTCCTCCTCTTCTTCCTCCTCTTCTTCCTCTTCCTCTTCCTCTTCTTCCTCTTCCTCTTCTTCCTCATCTTCCTCTTCCTCTTCCTTATTTACTGTATGAAAGGCTGGACCAGGAAAAGTGCATTTTTCCCAAGTCCAAGCATCATGTGCGATTAATCGTGTCTCACGGTTTTCCCAACATTTTACACAAGAGAATAAATCTTGTCTTCCTCTTTTAAACATGTAATATGTTTCAAAATTCTTATCTTTACAACAAATATCACAATTCACTATTTTGTTTTCATCTACCCCTTGAAAATCTTCTTCTTCACTTCCATCTTCCCATTCTTCAAAACGGGATTCAACATCTTTACGAATTTTATCATAGTACCAATTCTCTGATGGTTCTGTTTTAACACATTCCTCCTGATTATTACCTAATAATTGATAATTCAAACGAACTCCTTTCCAACAACTAGGACTTTGAGAAGACATAGTTCCAAATGTTTTATCCATTAATTCTTTAACAAGGGTCTTCTTTGGGAAAATGTTAAATTTATTGGTTCGGGTGAGCCAAACATTGAACTCATTACACAGTTCTTCATAACCTATTTTCGCATCAGTATCTTCTGTAATACACGCTGTATTAAACTCATTGAAGTATATATTCAAATGCTTATCAACTTTATGCTTGTGTAATTCAGTCTCGGATGAAGCAGTGAAATCGCAGTAATCACAATAATACATATTATCGGTTTGTTCAATGATTTCTTCTTTAATGACATATACTTCTTTTGTTAGCGTATTATTAACTGTATCTACAAACTCAATATCATCAACATTAGGTAATTCAACGTGTTCTTGTTTAATAGTAACATCTTGATTTGTGTAAGAATGCACCTTATTTTTCTTATCCTTTTTCTTTTCTTTACGATTACTTTTGGATGGTTTTTGAATATCGGACAATACATACAGAAGATTTTTCATATTTTTGTTCTCTTTTTTAAGTTTTTTATTTTTCTCAATTAAATTTTTTACAAATGGGACTTGCGTAAGCATATATAGAGTCAAATCAAACTCGCTTCGAATATTCTTTTTGTGCGGCATTATAAGTGTATAAGTATGATAATATATATAGAATATAGTCTTTATATACTAATCAATTTTGTTTTCTACTGTAGATTTAACGTTTAGATATTACATTCTATTTTATTCCATGAAGGAGGGAACAAATCAACTGTATTATGGGGTAATCCAGGACCAAACCATTTACTTGGATAACAAATTATTTTGCTTTCATCGGGATTTTGATTAAAATAAGCGCCCCACCAACTAAATGTGCTGTTTCCAATAGTATAATGGTCACAACAAGACATCAATAACATCTCTTCCCAGTCACTGTTAACATTGGCTGCGTGTATGAATTTCAAATCAAGAAAATCAGCTTCTAATAAAGTAGTTAATATACCGACCATTTGCATATCTACGTTTTGACAAAAATATAATACAACGCAATTTGATTGGTCTTCCTTTGAGAAGATACGTTTCAACGCCTTATTATAATAATCAGCATTCATTAATGGATGACAATGTTGTATATTTACATAATCCCCTAGACGAAAGTGCATACAAATAATTTTTTTTCCATTTTGGTTTAATAGTCCAGAATACTGTGAACGTACACTATCTTGTTGCTGCTTCAATCGTATTTTCTCAAAAATAACTTGTTCAACGTCTTTGAAGTAGTAATAACTTTGGTAGTAACCATACAAAAGGAAAGCAATAGATGAAAGAGGGGTAATTTCCTTATAACGGAAAGAAAACTCATTCATGCGAGGAAAAGTTTGTAACATCTGGTTAGTGATTGTACAACCCTCGTGGTTAGTAGTATAACAATGTAATTCTTTTAGAAAACTCTTCCAATATGTATTACGTTGTAAACCTAAATGGGTCTTTTCACTATATGGAAAAATAGGCGTCCATCCATTTTTAAGAGCAAACCCAAAAACAGTAAATATTTGAAAAAGTTGATTTCCAAGCCCTCCCATTATGACACACGAAACATATTTATTTGTTGTATCCATTAATACAACGAATAAAAAAGTGTTTATATCTTTTTCCCAATTAACAACCAAAAGTATCCATCATAATCTCTTTCTTGGTAGGACCTTTTCGTTTTTCACTATTCTTTTTTACCTTATACATGCCAGATTGATTGTAATTATTACCACTATTCTTCTTTGAGTCGTCATTCTCTTCATGTAATTCGGGCAATAAACGAGTCATAGGTTTTTCAACAACATAAAGAATGTGGTCTGAATTTAATAACCTGCGATACTCTTTAATATTCATGTTTCCATAAAATTTATCTAAAAGCATATGTGGGTCAGGAGCAGGACGGATATTTTTCTTGTACTCATAAATCTTACCATATATTTGATTCAATAATTGATATTGCTCAAATTTAACAGAGTCATCAATATTTTGATTCATCAAATAAGCAACGGCACAAGGTGGGCGACAAAAAGACCCATAACCAAATATTTCACCATTCATTTCATATTTAGGAATATAACAAGGTTGATTATCAAATTCGTATGTGCACCAAAAACACGCAGAACGCTTATCGTGAACATTATTTTTGTAAAATGCGATTTTCAATTCTTTTAACTTTTCCTCAATTTCATTATCATCAACATCAACATCGTCACTGTTTTTGGTGAGACAAGCATTACATTTGGAGCAAACCGAAGAAGAATCATTTATAATTCCAGGGTAAGCAATAGTATTATTCTCATTAGCGACTACTTTTTCAGTGTCATTTAAATCAAAATATTGTGTTTGTTCTTGAGGGGCATAACTTTGAATTTGTGGAGGGATAGTAGGATTGTATTTTAAAGGGTCAATAAGAGATAACTCGTCGTTCTTTTCCTCTAGGTCTTGTGTAGAGCATTTCAAATGTAGAATTACATTTTGAGCACTCGGTATGGTTTCATTAACAATTTCATCTTTTGAAATCAATTTACCGCCCTTTGGCTTACGACCGCGTTTCTTTGCTTCAACGGGTTTATCTTCAACAACTAAAACAATTTTAGGGTCGTCTTTTCGTTTACGACCGCGTTTTTTTGGTGCGGGACTAGTTTCCACACTATTTACAATATTATCACTCATCACAAATAATATTTTATACATATTATTAGTAATTTTGTTTATGTTGTTTTAAATAATGTTTAGAGCTCATTTTTAGTTAAACACTATCTTGCGTATCAGTTCCAATTTCAGTAATACCATCAAATAAATGGTCATGGTCTATTATACAACAATCATTGTTTTTCATAATAATTTTATTTACAATATCACCATTTATGGTGCGTTCAATTTGTAATGTTTTAACAATTTCAATAAAAGCATTTTTATTTTCAGTAATTAATTGGAATGCCTTTTGGTATGCAAAATTAACCAATTCAGATACCTGACGGTCAATATCATTTTTGTTATTCTCACTCATACGAGAACCTCCACTTCCAACAACACGTCCAACAAAAGGGGTATCACTATTCATATCTTCATATAAAGCAATATTATCTCCAAATCCATATTGAGTGACATAAGCACGGGCAATTTTATTAGCTTGCATCAAATCATTTGACGCACCGGTTGTAATATCTAAATCGTGAAAGTGTTCAAATACCAAATCATCTAGTTTATTTTCCTTGCGTTCTTTCCGGTATAAATACACTTCTGCCGCACGCCCTCCCAAAGCAATAATTAAATTTGCCAGCATAAATTTTTTAGTAGCGTATTTCAAATATTGTTCTTTGGGTGTGAAAAGAGTGTAACCTCCCATACCATTCTTGTTCTCGTTAATAGTTATCTTTCGCAAGACAAATAAATCAGAAAACAATGCGGTCATAAGAGCGTGTCCAGTTTCGTGGTAACTAACAAGTTTTACAACATTCGGGTCCTTTACTTGTACATCAGATACTAACCCAATTGTGTTTTTTTCAAATGCATCAAGCATGTTTTTATGATTAATTGAAGTTTGATTATTTCGTACGGAAAAAATAGCAGCTTCATTTGCCAAGCTAGCAATATCCGCACCAGAGAATCCAGTAGTAAGGATTGATATTTCATCCAAGTCAACTGTTTCATCAATTTTCTTATTACGCAAATGGACGTTTAAAATAGCTTTACGTCCTTCAACATCCGGTAAAGGGACTTTAACTTTTCGGTCAAATCGTCCAGGGCGAATAAGAGCACTATCTAATATATCAACACGATTTGTAGCCGCTAATACAATAATACCATCAGAAGGGGTAAATCCATCCATATTGGTCAATATTTGATTCAATGTTTGTTCACGTTCATCGTTACCTCCAGCAATGCCTGCACCACGCTGACGACCAATAGCGTCAATTTCATCAATAAATACCACACATGGTGCATTTCGTCGTGCTTCATCAAATAGTTTCCTTACACGTGATGCTCCTACACCAACAAACATCTCTATGAATTCAGAACCACTGGCACTAATAAAAGCGACACCAGCTTCACCCGCAACGGCTTTAGCCATTAAAGTCTTACCCGTTCCTGGACTGCCTTCTAATAATACCCCACTTGGTATCTTTGCACCAGCTTCTGCGTATTTTTTATTATCTTTCAAAAAATCAACAACTTCCATCAATTCATATTTTGCTTCTTCGCAGCCAGCAACATCTGCAAAAGTTATATTTGTATTAAGAGAATCAACTAATTCAAATTGGCTATTATCAAACCCATTCATAAAACTTGTCCCATTTTTTCCACCAGAACGATTAAAGAACATAAACACACTTGAAGCAAGATAAAACACCAATACATATGTGGCAATATTAATTAGTGCTCCACCGCCTTTTACAAAAGTATCCACGAATACATTATTTACATTAGGAAAACTTTGAATGTGAATATGATTTTGTAACAAATTATCCATTAAATCGTTTATATGAGCAGGAATAAGTTTTACATAGTGTAGATTCGTTGGCTCAACTAAATTAGAGCCGTGATTATTGTCTACAACCAATGCACTTTTCCCATCATTAGCTATAGCAATATTGTCAATAAGTTTCAGTTTTTCAGCATCAAATAGGTCACTATACATCCATTCTTTACCAGAATTAGAACCTAGTACTGTTTTGATATCATTTGGGTCAGCTACCATGTATAATGCGGTAGACTGTGGGCGAATAAGAACACTAGTTCTTGGTATGTGAAACGCTGTTCCACAGATAAAAGCGGCAAATAAAAAAATACTATGATACATAAACATATAGATACAAAATAGAGGTTGTATTTATACCTTTCTTGTCTAATTTGAATATTTTCTATATTGTTATTATATATAATTAGATATGACTACGCGTAATTGGAGAGTAAAAAACACACGTGCTGGTTGTGGAACTATGTACTTTGATTGTTATATTCCTAGCACGCCTTTTGTAACCTCTTTTACAGAGGTTGGTTCATTTAATTGGGTAGCACCAAAGAAGATTACAAGTGTTGAATATTTAGTAATTGGTGGTGGCGGAGGTGGCGGTGGTGCCTATGACACCGGTTCAGCAGGTGGCGGTGGTGCTGGATTAGTGCTATCTGGCACCCTTTCAGTAGTACCTGGTACCACATATATAATAACCGTTGGAGACGGCGGTGATGGTGGAACCAATACGGATGCCGGTGCAGCGGGCACATTATCCACATTTGATACAATTACTGCTGCTGGAGGAACGGGCGGTAGACAAAGTAGAGATACAACAGGTTCAGCCGGTCTGGGTGGTGACGTAGCATCTGACCCACTTGGCGCAACAGGTGGTTCTGGCGCAGGAACAAACGCTGGAGGGGAAAATGGTGGTGGTGGTGGTGGTAATACTAGTGCTGGTGGTAGCACTACAACAACACCCGGTATCTCTAAAGATGGTGGTAGTGGTATAGTAAGTAGTATCACCGGAACAGCTGTTACGTATGGTACAGGTGGAGATGGTGGTATTGTAGATACTTCATCAAACGGAGATGATGGTACAGCGAATACAGGTAATGGTGGTAATGGAGCAACAACCTTGAACTCTGATATTAAAACAGGTGGTAAGGGAGGTTCCGGTGTTGTTATATTGAAATATCTAATTTAATCTGGTCATTCTTTTCTGTTCCAAAATACATTTTTTTGGACCCTTTTCCCTTTCCCCATTTTTTGTACATTTGAAATTCTATGTTTTCTTTTCGCCCAATCCATACTCGATTAATAGGGTCGTTTTTGCTACTAACCACATACTTGAAATTTGCGTCTAATAACATCATAGACATGTCGTGTTGATAATATTCGTATATGTGGGGTTCTGTGACTTCAAAAGCCCATTTACGAAATTGACTTACCACCAAATTATCCTTAACACGTTTTGGGTCTAAATCAACAATCACAACTATTCCATCTGGTTTCAATAAGCGGTATATTTCATTTAAAATGTTTGTGGTTGCCTTATACGGGACCTCGTGTAGCAGAAAGTTACATACTATCATATCATATGAACCATAACGTAAACCAGTGTTTTCAGCATTCGCATGAATATAATTAATGGAAAGGTTTTGTTCATTTGCACGGAAACTAGCAACAGACAAGAAATAAGGGCTCAAATCTAAACCTTGTATATTGATAGCCTTGGGGAAGGTCTTGTATAAATATTCTGTAGATACACCGATAGAACATCCCATATCTAAAATATTGCGCGGATACTCCAAACCGTGGGTTTTAAGATAACAAGAAATCTGATTACTTATATTATAACGTACCCACTTTTCAGCATCTGATGGAGAAACCTTATCCCAATAATTTACAGACATACTAATAGTTGCTGCTTCACCTTCTTCAGCAGCCTGCCAGTTTAAATTACCAGTATCATAACCGTGAAATGGTAATGTATAATAACCTGGATACTTCAATTGTTTGTTTTCGTAAATTTCATATAAATCCAATAATATTTTTTTGTTTTCTTTTGTTCTGTATCTATTTGTTAATTCGTTCCAACTAATGTTTTTCTTTTCAGCTCGTTGAATAAACCAATTCCGAGCAGTGCGTTTAAACGTGCTACTTAATGAACTCCATAACGTTGGCGGAAGTTCTTGGTTCATATATAGAACACAAGGACTGTTGCGAATATTAATATTTGAAACCACAAACCCAGAACAACTATAAAATAATAAAATAATAAAAAATAATCTATTGTAGAAAAACATATTGTGTATGTTTATTATAATACATTTATATAGTTTGTAAATGTATTAGATATAATATGATGAGTTCTATATAATATATTTATGAATCCCTTTCTCTTCAAATTTATTATAATGATACAATCATTCATCTTGTGTATAGCACTAAGGCACAGTATTACCACGATTCCTTCGTTAGAAAACAAACATATTTTGCCAATGTATTGGAAAATAGCCAAGGCAGATAGTATTACACATAAACCACAAAAATTTATATTTAATGAATCCCCTTTATGTATTTATCGTAATAATGATAATAAGGTTATAGCGATTAATGATATTTGTGTTCATCGGGGTGCTTCACTTAGTCAAGGTAAAATATTACCTAATAATTGTTTACAATGCCCCTACCACGGGTGGCAATATAATGACGGAATAGTTCAAAGTATTCCTGGTTGTCCAGAGAAAAAAATGGGGACAGTAGGCGTGAATCAATTCTCTGTTTGTGAAGAAAATAGTGACATATACATACAACCATTTCAAGATATTAATACTGGAAAGGGAGAACACTATAACCATAGTATTTATATTCCACCAGAGGCAAATAATATAGGATATACACGTATTAGCGGGAGTAAAAAAATCTCCCGTCCTGCTTCTTTGGTTACTGAAAATGTGTTGGATATGATGCACGTTAGTTTTGTTCATTCATTTGGAAACAGCATGAGTCCAGTCCCGTTTAAAATAATGTATGAAGATATAAACGATTATAGTGGAAAAACAATATTTCACTATACAGCAGGACCTACGAGCATGTCTTCTATATTAGGAAACTCACAATTTGTAGTTGTTGAGAATGAATTTTATTTACCGGACACAACAGTTACTCGTGTAAAAGCAAACGACCAATTGATAAAAACGATTGTAACCCATTGTTACCCAATAGGGAAAAATGAATCCATATTACATTACGACTTATATCGTAATTTCATGACTTCATCACTATTTGACCCACTCTTTAATTATCAAATGGAGCTAACATTAAAAGAAGATATAGATATTTTGAATCAGTTATATGAGGATTATAATAGTGGGATAATGCATACCGAATTTGATGTTACCCAATTGAAGTATCGTAGTAAGAAAAAGAAAATTCGTAATTCCCTTTTTGTAAAAAAATAATTCATAACAATTGAATACTTTATAATTGTTATGAAGGAATACCATATTGTGAGTAATACTAACTATCGTCATTATTATCATAATCAATAATTTGGTTATTGCCAAAATCCATTACCGAATTCACTACTTTGGGGAAAACACGTTCATTATAACATCTTCTACACAACGGAACATAATTAGAAGAACCAATAACAACTTGTCCCTTTTCATCAGAAACACGATGAGAATAAATAGCAGGAAGGGAACAGTGTTTACACATTGCGTTTAACTTTTGAACGGTGTTTGAATATGGAATTAAATCCAACATTTCACCAAACTTATTCCGCTTGTAGTCCCCATCTAATCCATACAATCTTACATCCTTATGTTCTTTTTCTACCCAATGCAAAACAGTTTTCTTCAAATCTGGGAAGAATTGCGCCTCATTTACTAATATAATATCTACATCGGTGGTATCTAATCCACCTAATGTTGAATGAAACTCACAAGGGATTTTCCATTGGTCATGGGTTGATAAATTATTCTCATCATATCGTTTATCCAATGAATAATTAATTACTTTGATAGTTAGACCGCTTTTATTCAATTCATAGAAAGTTTCAATCAGCTTCGTTGTTTTACCAGAAAACATAGGTCCTAATACTATTTCTAAATATCCAATATCCATTATATTATATTGTAGTGTTACAGTGTTTCTGTATTGTTTACAAGAATGTTTTTTTATGAAAACAATCTAAATGTCAATGTATAAATAAATGTAATACTTTCATGGATACTCAAACAATACCGTGGATAGAAAAATATAGACCTACCCAATTTGAAGATATTGTATTAGAACCCATTAATAGGACACTGTTTGAGAATATTTTGGAAAAAAATTACATACCGAATCTATTATTTTATGGTCCTCCGGGAACAGGTAAAACAACTACTATTATTAACCTGATTAACCAGTATCAAGAAAGATACAATCAAAAATATAAGGAGAATATCATTCATTTGAATGCATCTGATGAGCGTGGTATAGACATCATTCGTAATCAAATACAGCAGTTTGTAAAGTCATATAGTTTTTTTAATACCGGATTAAAGTTTGTAATACTAGACGAAGTAGATTATATGACAAAAAACGCACAACAGGCATTGAAATATTTAATACAGACATCCAATTCAAATGTGCGATACTGTTTAATATGTAATTATATTAGTAAAATAGATGTATCATTAATAAATGAGTTTATTAGTATACGTTTTAACCAATTACCCACAATAGAAATAAGCAACTTTATTGAATCCATTTGTAAGAAAGAAAGTATAGCTTATAACCAAGAGTTTATCGATGGACTGATTCATAACTATCAATCAGATATACGTAGTATGATTAATTATATTCAACTACATCATCAATACAATATCAAAGACTATAAGTTGGTTAATGACAAACTATGGATTGATATGAAGGTGTATTTTGATAGAAATGATAGTGTTTCATTGAAAAAATATATTCATGAATTAAGTATTGAATACAATGTAAATAAAAAGAACCTTTTGATTTCTTATTTTTATTACTTGTTCCGTAATCATCATGATAATATAAAACCAAAGCAATATTCGTTAATAGAACATTTATCTCATGAAAGTGAAAGTTCCACGGATAATTATATTGACTATCTATGTTATGATGAATAGCGTCTCCCAAATAGGTTCATTAGTTAATATTAAAAATTGATTTTTGATATAAAGGATTCGTTTAAATCACTTAAACAAATATTCACTAATTAATATAGATAGATGGATTTCAGTAACGACCTAGATAATGAAATTGACCAGGAGTGGGAAGCATTTATAAGTTCTCAAAATACTGATTGCTTACAAGATGTAGAACCGCAGGTAAATACATTTGATAATCTAAAAGAAGATTCTGAACACACTGTTCCAGAATGCGAAGATTTATATATATCCACTAAAACAAAAGTATTATATTTGAATATCCCTATTGACATTAATAATGTTTTCTGGGAAATTCCGACAATTGAGTATTGGAAACCGGTTGAAGGTGTTTTAAAAAAACAAATCAAAATCGTAAATAATACACCAGAGGAGTATGAGCACTACAAAAAAAGATTAGAAAATATACAATGTTATTCAGAGAACATAATTAAGCAAATAGATAATCCATCAGCACGAAAAATAAAATATCGTGATGAACGAAAACTAACTGTGGGATTATCAAAAAAAGATATAATGACATATCGCACAAAAAAGAAAAATGCGTTTTATAATTGTTTTGCATTAATCGTTCGTTTCTATCAAGATAGTGAATTTAAAGAGGTCCACGTAAAAGTATTCAATACAGGGAAGATGGAAATTCCAGGTATTTTGAACAAAAAGATGCTGGACCTGATACAAATAAAAATTATAGAAATCCTCCAACCACATATAGATACCCATTTAGAATACAAAGAAATAGAGCTAGAGGAGAACGTCCTTATCAATTCTAATTTTAACTGTGGGTTTTATATCGACCGTGACAAACTACATAATATATTAAGAAGTGACAAGTATGGGATAGAGAGTGCTTATGACCCGTGTAGTTACCCAGGTGTTAAATGTAAATACTATTTCAATAATCAACAAGAGTATGACACCGAAATACAAACAGGCCGTGTTCATAAAGATGATGAAAGTATGAAGCGTTATGAACTAGATGATAATACAAAATATACTGAAATTAGTTTCATGATATTTCGGACAGGTAGCTGTTTGATTGTTGGGAACTGTAATGAAAAGGTATTATTATTTGTATTTGAATTCATAAAAAATATTTTACAAAATGAATATTATCAAATACGTTCTCAATGCCAAGAACAAACGACAAAAGAAAAGAAGAAGAAATTACGAAAAAGACAAATACAAATGACAAATGAATATTATCAAAAACACGTAACTTCTATATCACTGTAATTATACATCAGAAAATAGCCACCTAACCAATTCTTTCATATGCCCAGCCGTTATTTTTTTTTGAATTTCTTCTTTATGAACGTGAAGTTTTAGAATAAACCATTCTTCTTTTTCATCTTCTGTAATAGAACCAGAACGGTTACGTCGCATTTTTTCAGTATTATGTAAGAATGCTGATACTAGTTCATTATAATTATCGAATGAAAAGCTATGAGTTTCTTGTAACGATCCTAAAAACATAAACGCCAAGTCAGATTTTTCAATACAGTCTAAAAATTTAGAATAGTGAGATTCAAATAATTGTATTCGCTGTTTCCAGGTCCAGTCGTGCTGGTCCCAATACAATAGAACTTTATTTAATACCTCTATTTTTGGAAAGAAGTTAATCCATTCCGTGTAATTGATAGATACCATCTCCCCGTCGAGTGTCATAATATTACAAATGCTACTTGAGAATTCGGATGTTGGATTTTCACTATTCATACTATCATAAGCTTCACCGACTGTTTTCTTGAGCACAAATAATACTATGTCTTTAGACTTCATTGTGTCGTGTAAATTATTGGTGTAAATTTGCTGTAAATATTCCAAATAATAATACGACCCTTGTTGTGCACTATAAAAAGCCTTGTCTATATTTTTTGTTTTAAATAAAATATACTCAAATATACGATGAATACAGTGTAATCCTAAATAAAAATGATTTTTTACATATATTAATTCTGTAAACAGTTGCGTATCCATATAATCCTTCATCAGTTCATAATATTTCTCCGTTATTTGTTGTTTTAAACCTTTAGGCAAAAATGAAGGCATTGCTATATAACCCAAATATAAAAAGTTTCTCGTTTGAATGATTTAAAGTATTATCTATCTTATAGTTTATAATGATGTCTGATACAAAAGCAACTCAAGAATCAGGTGTAACCGCTAATCGTTTCCCTGCAAACGCAACCTTACAACATGCTGCCAAATTAGGTGTTGTAGAAGATAAACCCATTATGATGGACTACTGGAAATCATCTGTAGAGCAAACGGCTATGCTTGGTTTGCGTGAAGAAACGCAAGAAAAACTCCTAGTAAAAAGTGATGAAGAGTATACTAGCCCTATTCAAAAAATTTACAAGAGTGAAGATGAATATATTATTATGACCGAGAACTCAATTTATATTGTAGATAATAAGATTCCTTATCGCAAGGTGAGTGCTCAATAATTATGTTGTATTTTCATACAATATAATTCCTATATCTACCATTTTCTTTATAATAATTCACTTAATTTAGTGCGGTTCTCCTCATCAATTGAGGCTGGGAACTCAACTTCAAAATGTATAATTAGGGAACCTTTCACTACACCACGCACTAATCCATAATTTTGAAATACACGCTCTGAACCAGGATTTATTACAGAAGGATTATTACGAGTTGATATTGCTAATTTTTTCCCACTCAAATGCTCTATTTCGTGTGAAAAGCCACATAAGGCTTCCTTGAGAGATAACTTACACGTATATAGTAAATCTAATCCCTTACGTTTAAATAGACTATTATTTTCTAATTGTATCACTATTTTGACGTCACTCTTAATACCATTTCTCATATTACCTTTATCTTTCAATATGAGGATTTCGTTATTATCAACGCCCTGTGGAATGGATACATAAAATGTTTCTTGCTCGGTAGTCCTCTCGTTATCTTGTAGTATATATCGGTTAATTTCAATAGGTACACTTGCACCGTGGAAACTTTGTTGAATGGTAATACGGACTTTTTGCTGTATATCTTCCGGGCGACCATTTATATTCACCGGACGTCCATTCTGAAAAACACGAATATTTGAATTAACGTTATTCGCACCATTAAAAAAGGCTTTGAAGATATGGTCTTGGTTGAGATTTGCGAATGGATTATTTTGCTGAAAATTTGTATTACGTGGTCCATTACGAATATCGTATTCCTTTCGCTTATTAACATCTCCCAGTGTCTCATACGCCTCATTCACCAATCGTATTTTTTCCTTTGCCTCTGGAGTATTATTCCTATCTGGATGATACTTCAATGATAATGCCCGATACGCTTTTTTGATTTCATCATTAGAAGCTGTTTTTGGAACTCCTAGTGTTTTATAATGACTCATTTCTATAACTGCATTTTAAACGTTTATTTCTTTTTATTGAAAAACGATTTAATTGGTTCACCTTCAGTATTATATACAATGAATCAAAAAAGTAAACAAGAAACCTTTATTAACAAATACAAACCATATTTTTTGAAAGATTTCTATTTTTCTAACGAGCTACACGAACTTATTTCAGATTTTTTAGAACTAGACCGTTTGAGCGTATTGTTTATTGGGAATACTAGTTCTGGAAAAACCACTTTGCTCAACACCATTATACGTGAATACTATGAGCTTGGTAAAGATTCTAGTTTCCCAGAAAATAACATCTTATACATTAATAATCTGAAAGACCAAGGTATTCAATTCTTTCGTAATGAAATGAAAACATTTTGTCAATCACATAGCAGCATATACGGTAAGAAAAAAATGGTCATTATTGATGATTTAGATAATATTAATGAACAGAGCCAACAAGTTTTTCGTAACTACATTGATAAATACAAACAAAACGTTCATTTTGTTACCGTATGTACCAATTTACAAAAAGTAATTGAAAGCTTACAATCTAGATTACATATGATTAAAATAGAAGTCCCTTCTAAAACCCAGATGCAGTCTATTATGGACACCATTATTGATAATGAAGGAATTAATATTGATAGCACATCGAAGGAATATGTTTTACAGCTATCCGGAACATCTATACGTATGCTTATCAATTATTTAGAGAAAATGTTTGTTTATAACAATCCTATTACAATGGAGAATTGTGATAAAATTTGTTGCACTATGCCTTCTCATTATTTTGAAGACTACATTCAATTCTTGAAAGGAAATGAAATTAAAAATGCGTGTGATGTGTTTTTTTTACTTCACGACCAGGGTTATTCAGTTATTGATATTTTAGACGCATTCTTCGTATTCGTTAAAATAACTCCAATTCTTACAGAGAAAATGAAATATAAATTAATACCACAGTTGTGTAAATACATTACTGTTTTTCATAACATACATGAACACCCTATAGAAATCGCACTTTTTACCAAAAACATTCAATCAATTATAATTAACTAATTCGTTTTTTTAGCAAATAAAATATATTTCTAATGTAATAAACTGACTCAAAATTTTTGTTTAGGAAAATATATATGAATAGTTCAGATAACAAAAAAAAAATGTCTAAACAGATTTTCAAGAAAAAAGCACCCAATAATATACTATTTGAATTATTGGATAAGGTATGTTTAAAAACTCAAAATTATTATTTATTTGATAACAACGCATATAAGAAAATGGTTTATAATAATTTGCATACAGATTTCTGTAACGTTTTAAAACCATATTATCACCTTGGTAAACAGTTCTATTTAGAACGTGAGATGACTTATAATGCGTTTACAACTATTCTGCGACAGATTTGTAAATTCAATGCAATCATGTTTAATTCAAACATTAAGTACAATGAATCGAAATATAACATTGATTATATGGTTTATTTTGGATGAAGTTATATGCTATAATAATATATATAGTATATAATAGTTATGTTTAATACAAAAAATGTATCATTTTATTTGACAAGTTTAGCAATATTGGTAGGAGCTAGTTACATTGCGAACAATTTGAAACAGCGTTTAGAACCGAATGATGAATACCAGTTAATTAGGGAATACATTTTGAACGATTCCCCATTATATGGTGCAAACAAACCAAAGTTGTGGATTCATACTGAATATGCTACTAATTCGCGACAATGGAAAAGTTTTCAATCAAGAAACAGTAATGAATTAAATCAACCTTATCTACATATCACTATTCAATCTATTATCAAAGAATGCGGAGACCATTTCCACATTTGTTTGATTGATGATGACTCATTTGCAAAGTTAGTTCCAGAGTGGAAGTTTGATATGGACCAGGTTGCTAACCCACATAAAAAACATTACCGTGATGTTGGACTTTTATCCATTTTATATTACTATGGTGGTGTAGTTGCTCCTAACTCTATGATTTGTTATGAAAATTTAAAACCTTTGTATGACAACTGTTTAACGAACAAAAAAGCTTGTTTAGGTGAACAAGTTAATAAATCATTAGATATGATGAAACAAAATAGCCAACCATTGTTTATTCCATCTATTCATTTTATGGCAGCACCCAAGCAGAACGAACAAGTAGGTCTCTTGAAGGACTATGCTAATCAATTATTTAAGAGTGGACACTTTACTCACGAATTTGAGTTTTCTAATCGTATCGGTCATAAATGTTTAGAGATGAAAAGAGACCAACAAATTAATGTTTTATGTGGTTCCTACACCGGTATCAAAACCAACAAAGGCAAACCTGTATTACTTGATGATTTGATGGAAGAATCTATGATTGATTTACGTAAAGACCTATACGGTATCATTATCCCGCGTGATGAATTACTATTACGCACAAAGCACCAGTGGTTTGCTGTATTATCAGAAGACGAAGCCATCCATACAAATGCATGTGTTTCAAAATTGTTATTCAAAGCTGTACATAAACATTACCAAACATTTAGTGTTGAGAAGCAATCTGCAATGACACTATAAAATACACTCATTGAACAATGTAATCAATATTGAAACATTCCAAAAACAACATAAACAATAATGATTACACTATATTATATTATTATGAAAAATGATATAATAAAGGTTGTTAACACCATATTAGATACATACAAAGAAGACGAATATATCAAAGAAAAATTTCAGAAATTTATGCTCGACCACTTACCCAACCAAGTTCTACAATGGAAAAATGACCAACAACGCAGGCTTACTCGTAACGAAGAAATGGCAAAAGAACACGACGCCTTTATTGAGGTTTTTTTAAGACGTCACACACATTTCTATAATCCTCAAAATGAACAATTCTTTTCTTATAACGGTCGTGAATTTAAACACATTACTGAAGACAATATTACACAAAAAATTAGTAATACTATTGACTCTGAAAGTAGCGAGTTGTCCTCATGGCGTAAAAAAACTAAAATGAATATTTTAAAAAGAATAAAAGACAAGCTACTTATACGTGCCATTCCAGAATCTGAAACGATTCAACACGTTCTTAAATTACTACATCCTTCCCTTTTCATTAAACGTAATGAAGCTAAATATTTCTTATGTGTATTAGGGGACAATATACTGAAAAAATATAATGTTACCAACCAACAAAGCACTACCTACTACCACTTTATTGATAGCAAGGCTAAAAACCTACTACGTGATTTAGAATATTATTCTAATCATTACTTCTCAACTACTTGTAGCACCAGTTTTAAGCACAAGCATCACGAACATTCATACGAGTCGTGTCGTTTAGTTACTATTTTACCGTGCGTTCAACAAGAACAATATTGGAAAAATAGTATCAAGACTAGTGCATTGGATATTTTATGTGTAGCTTGTCATTATTCCAATCGTTATGGTTCTGCCGACCAATTCTTGGAAACATTACAAACTGATTACGATTTGAAAGACCACATACTATACTTGAAAGACAACACACAAAGCAAGATTGCTCAATCATTTTATGACCAATACCTTGTTAACAGCGAAAATACTACACAAGATAATGATACGAATGATATTACGTGGAAAGATATTACCTTTTTATGGAAGCAGTTTCTAGAATCAAATAGATTGCCTAACATTATGTTTATGCAAGTGCTCAAACAGGAATTAATTCAATACGTTCAGGAAAAAGCACAGAATACCGGCACGAATTCCTCTTTTGATGAATCTACAGATACATTTATTGGTGTTACAAGCAAATTACAACCAAACATACAATGTTTTCTTTCTTTCTGGCAAGGAACAATGATTCAGGATGAAACAGAACACTACATGGAAATCGATGAAATCGCATATTTATACAACAATTGGTCTAAAACTAACGGGAATCAAGCTATACAAAATGAACGGTTAGTAGAACTTATACAATTTTATTATCCTAATGTAGAATGGCAAGACGATAAATATATTCACGGCTACAAGAATAAATTGTGGAATAAGCAAACTGACATGATCATCGCATTAGACGCTATCAGAAATGAAGTTGGCACGCACAATATGAATGTTTATGATGCTTACGAGCATTATTGCAAATATCATAAGGATATTAAACTGCCTAATTTACCAGTTAGTAAAGTCTATTTTGAGCATACGTGGGAAAATTTATAATTAATAACCTATTGCTTATTTCTTACCCTTCTTTCCGCTTTTATTTCTTTTGGTTTGTTTAGGACCGAATACACCAGAACCTTTCTTTTGTAGGAATTTTTTCAAGTTCTTTGTTTTTTTAGCAGCCTTGCTTGCTTTTTTTGAAACAATCTCACCATGTCTATTTTTCATAAGGTCCTTTTTCATTAAACCACCAGAAGTATGTTCTGCGGTACCATTAAATACCTGTCTTCTTGAACCTTCCTTAATCTTGAAAGTTGCTCCACCTACAATTTTTTCTAAATTGTGTTCAATTAATTCCATAATATATATTATTGCATATATATTATTTATAATTCACAAGAGAGTCAAAATCTACTTACTATTCACAGTAGTATTTTTCTTACTTCTTTTCTTTTTAGTAGTTCGTGGTCCAAATTTTTTAGAACCCTTCTTTTGTAAAAATTTTCCTAAATTCTTCTGCGTATGACCTAGTTGCTGTTTAACACGTGATACAATATAACCATGATTATTCTTTGTTAGTTTGTCTTTTGTTAATCTACCCGAAGTTTCATACGCAGTTTCATTCATTACTTGTTCGCGACTTCCAACACGTTGCTTATATTTTTGTGTTTCTCCTTTATTAGGTCCTTCTTTGTGGGTTACTTGAATACCACCATCAGGAAGTAATTTCATATTTTTACGCATCTTTTTATACACCATTGAGAAAATAAAACGGCTTAAATTAGGTTCTACTTACCACCTCCTCCGCCGCCGCCTCCTCCACCTCCTCCGCCGCCGCCTCCGCCGCCGCCTCCACCACCTTCTTCGCCACCTTCTTCGCCACCTTCTTCGCCACCTTCTTCACCACCACTTTCTTCACCACCACTTTCTTCACCACCACTACCTTCTCCGCCGCCGCCACCACCACCACTGCTCGTTGTGGTTGTACCATAAAATAGTGTCTCAAGAATTTGGTTATATTGCTTTGCTGTTATATGCTTCTTTCGGTTATATTTTACATAATGTGAGTAAGCTAAAGCACGTGATTGTGTGGGGTCGTTACCTCCTGTTGCTAGTTGGTTATATTCTATTTCACGCTCACAACGCTTATTGTTACAAAATTTTACAATATCAAACATTTGTATTTTGGGCATTTCTATATAGTGAGTATGTAGAAAAAAACATACTACACAATGTATTGGTTATACTGGTACAAAATACAAATTATCTATTTCCTCTATCCCATCTACCATACAATCACAGCTACAATATCGATAATATCCATAATACATCTCTACACAATACATCATGTAAGATGGACCAGACTTATTACAAAAACTTAAGTCACAATCTTCTTGCTTTGTATATTGTTTTAATTCATACAATACAAATTTCATCTTATTACGGTGTTCTAGATTATACTCATCTATATAATACTGTAACTCTATAGGTAACATTAAAATTCTATCTTCTAATGTTATACTTTTATTTTCCATACGTTGTATTGATAAGCTAATTAGCTTTGTTTCGTTTATGCTTTGATTTATTTTTATTAACATATTTATTTCTTTTTGTCTTACCCCCGCCTTCTTTTTTACTGTCTTCTTTTTTATCAATTTCATTGATTAAAGCATCTACTAACTCGCTTGACCGGATACTATTATCATAATCAAACCCACTTCCTCTTTTATCTAGTTTTAACCAGTCATGTTCAAGTAATTGTTTTGCTGTATAAACGGGTTTAAATGAACCGGGACCTGATTCAAAATTACCTGGTTGGAACATACATTTTAAGAAATCGGATAATAGTGGAGATATCTCATCAAGTGAAGCCAGTAAACGTTTACTTGGTAACATTCCTACTTTCATTACTGTTTTATTTTTAAGATGGAAAAATAACATGTCAAAAAAGTGTTTATGTTGTTCATATCTCGGCATAGTGATACTTATTTCCAATAATCCAAACAATAAATCTAATAACACCACACCTAACGAACCTATATCATAATAATAATCATACACAGGGTCATTCTCCTTATCAATTATATCATAGTAATAATAGCGTGATAAATATTGCATAGTTCCTTTCATTCTACGTTTTCCTACCTCTCCAAGTTCACTGCCTATATTTTTACAGAATCCAAAGTCTATTATTTTTATATCGGTATCCTTTGTATCCTTATCCAAATCGTTACTGTGAACCAAACATATGTTCTCTGGTTTTAAATCTAAATGAACTACCCCATTAGTATGTAAACAATGTACTCCTTCTAGAATATTTGTCATAATTGTCTTTATTTCTCTAATGGTATAATCATGTTTATCTTTTATTATACGGTCGTGTAAATTACCACCATCTATCCTTTCAACTATACCATATGCGCCATCATTGCCTATTATATTCTTACTTTTAGATTTCCCATCTTCATAATATTGTATTACGGAATGAGGTAGATTATTTATTACAAATGGTTCACCTTTGAAAGTATTATATTCAATGCTATAAATACCAAAATCATATACTTTTGCTATATGAGGACATCCATAGCCCATATCATCAGTTGATTTTGAAAATAACGCTTGATATCTTAACCCAATTAATTCATTCTTTAATATTCGCTCATCTTCTTGATAGGTTGGTTTTGTAAATCGTAAAACAAAAGGTAAATCTTCGCGATTATCTCCATTAATATTGATATTCAGTGCAAACACAGAATTATACTTTCCAGAACCTATCGGTTTTCTAATTTTAATATTACTGAACTCTTCGGTTAGATTATACCTACTAATTGTTTCTTCTAAGTCTTTTAGCTCGAATATAGCGCAATTAATAGTTTTATCTCTTGTCTCGTTCTTGATTGTATTATCATTACAACTAGTATAAAAGTATACATTTCTCCTAATATTTTCTCTATCTTTTCTTTGTGTATCACTATTGATTGAAGAATTTGATAATGCGGATAAGGCAGATGAAGAAGACGAAGATGAAGATGAAGTATGAAAGTCCGCCATTATATATTATATCTATTTTTTATTTTTTTTATTACGCTTTGATTTCGTTTTTCTTTGTTTTAACTTTTTACCTTTGTTTCTTTTAGTTTTCTTTCCACCTGTTTTTTGCCGATTCTTTTTTATCTGAACTTCAGCTAGCCACGGATGACTTAATAATTGTTCAGCAGTTGATACAGCCGAATTGTCCGTGTTATCCATGTATTTACGAAAAATACATTTCAAAAAATCATACAATTCGGGGTTATCTTGAAGAATATCCTCTGCTAATTCTTTACTAGGACGTACGCCGTAATTTCTATTATTAATAAGCGTGTAATCCAAAAGAGCCTGTGCCTCTTCGGAAAAAGCATTAAGTGTTAATTCAATTAAAATAACACCAACAGACCATATATCGTCACTGTAATTCACTGTATGGGTTCTACCTTGTATTACTTGCTCTTTATACTCTCCATTAATCAAATAAAAATCATCTACATTATCTTGTGAAATAAAAGGGGCTGTTCCTTGTATCCTATTAACTATTTCACCTATTCTTTTACAAAATCCGAAGTCTACTAACTTAATTGTCGTATGTTTTACAGTCTCATCAACATCTTCTTCTTCGGTATGAACTAACATAATATTTTCTGGTTTAATGTCTCTATGTGCTACCCCATTTTGGTGTAAGCAATTCACAGTATTTAATAAATTACGAATTATTAATTTATGATAAATGACCTTATCTCCGTAGATATCATTTCTTATCCTTTTATCTAACGAACCCCCATTTACTCTTTCTATTAACGCATAAATACCCTCTGTATAATCCTTGTTACGATATTGGGGCATATTTTCTAGAATAATATCTTGTTTTTTTAATTCTTCTAACTTCTGTGGTTCATCTTGCAATTGTCGTTTTAAATTAATTAGATCAGTTGAAGAATATTTACCAAAATCATATACTTTTCCTATATTTGGGCATTCAAGTCCATTTTCAGAAAGGTTTTTTGAAAATAACGCTTGATATCTTAATCCAATTAACTCTGAATATTCAGTGCTGTTAGGCATTTCTTTTAAAACGGTTTTTCCATTATGGTCTTGACTATACTCTTTTTCTCTAACAGACGGTTTTGTCATCCGTAATACAGCAAAGTCTCCAATAGATACTGTAGATTCGTCTTCGCTTGAGTCATCACTTGATAAATAAGGATTTACACTGTTTATACTATAAACAACATTAGATGTCCCACTATCCATCTCCCGAATATATGCATTATTGAGTCCCGACATTAAGTGTTCCTCTTGAGAGTTTGCGACCATCATCATTACGAACTGTTGTAGAGGTATATTCCTTTTTTGACTCTCTTGACGCATCAACTCTATGTTTTCCTCAATCCATTGTTGCATACCATAATTCAGATTATAAAAAACGTTAGATTCTTGAAATGATTTCAATGATGATAAGGGTCTACAATGAATTGGTTGATTTATTGTATTTTCTGCTAGATTAACAAGATTACATTTACTTGTTAGCAATAAATCTGTTCCTCTAAAAAATTGTGCCATATAAAATATAACCAGATTTTAATTCAAGTATATTTACATTTTATCCATATTTTTCATATACTCCCCCCTTTGAAAAATTGATTTTGTGAAAAAACCATTGAAAGGTAATATACTTATACTACGTATATGATGTCCTCTTCTACATCAGCTGACTTGGCAAAGCAATACCAACGAAAAACCGATAAACAACATATTTTAGACAACCCAGATACATATATTGGTTCTGTTGAAAATGTTGATGCTACCTTATGGGTGTATGACGAGCAACAATCTAAAATGGAATATCGTGATATTGAATATGTCCCTGGTCTGTATAAGTTGTTTGATGAAGGTATTGTAAATTGTCGTGATCACGTTATTCGTATGATTCAGTCTCCATTATTAAATAAAAAATTTGTTACACATATTGATATTGACATTGATGAAACCGGAACAATCACACTTATGAATGATGGTAATGGAATTGATATTGAAAAGCATCCTGAATACAATATTTGGATACCTGAAATGATTTTTGGACATTTACGAACATCTACAAATTATGATAAGACACAGAAAAAGATAGTTGGTGGTAAGAATGGATTTGGATTCAAATTAGTATTAATATGGTCTTTGTATGGACGTGTTGAAACAGTTGACCATGTTCGTGGTTTGAAATACATTCAAGAGTTTCATAATAATCTAGATACTTTGGACCCACCCAAAATTACCAAAGCAACTAATACAAAACCCTACACAAAAGTTACATTCCGCCCTGACTATCAGCGATTAGGTGTTCAAGGGTTAACAAGTGATATGGTTGCCTTATTGCGAAAACGTGTATATGATATTGCCGCAGTTACAGACCATTCTGTCAAAAAAATAAAAGTAAATTATAATAACACGTTAGTCCCTATCAAAACGTTTCCACAATATGTTGACTTATATATTGGTGGTAGAGATACAACAAAAAGAATTCACGAATCTTCAGATGATAGATGGGAATATGCGGTTGCTTTGAGTCCACGACACGAATTTCTACAAGTGTCTTTTGTGAATGGTATATGTACTTCCAAAGGAGGAAAACATGTTGATTACATTATGAATCAAATCGTTCGTAAGTTATGTGACTATATTGAGAAAAAGAAAAAATTAAAAGTGAATGCAGCTTCCATTCGCGAACAACTTATTTTATTCTTGCGTTGTGATATTGAAAACCCTTCTTTTGATAGTCAGACCAAAGATTATATGAACACGCCTTCTAATAAGTTTGGTTCATCGTGTAGCGTTAGTGATGCCTTTATTGAGAAAGTAGCCAAGATGGGTGTTATGGATACTGCATTAAGTCTTACTGAAGCAAAAGAAAATAAACTGGCGAAGAAGACAGATGGTTCAAAAACCAAATCTGTTCGTGGCATTGCCAATTTTATTGATGCAAACTTAAGTGGAACAAAAGAGTCAAAGAATTGTATCCTCATTTTATGTGAGGGATTAAGTGCTATGTCTGGTATTGTATCTGGATTATCAAGTGATGACCGAAACTTAATTGGTATTTATCCTCTTAAAGGTAAGTTATTAAATGTTCGTGGTGAACAGTTAAAGAAAATCAGTGAAAACAAAGAAATAAATGACATCAAAAAAATACTTGGACTAGAATCTGGTAAAGAATATCTTACATTAGAAGAGGTTCATAAAAGTCTTCGTTATGGTAAAATCATGTATATGACAGACCAAGATTTGGATGGGTCACATATCAAAGGACTATGTATTAATATGTTTCATAGTGAATGGGCTTCCCTTGTTCGCATTCCTGGATTCTTATCATTTATGAATACCCCTATCTTACGAGCTAAAAAAGGTAATCAATTAAAATTATTTTATAATGAAGGTGAATATGAAGAATGGAAGGAATCTTTTGGAGAAGCTGGAACCAAAGGTTGGACCATCAAATATTTCAAAGGTTTGGGAACTTCTACTTCTACCGAATTCAAAGAATACTTTGCTAATAAAAAAACTGTTGATTTTGTATATGACAAAGATAATAGTGATGACGTCATTGATAAAATATTTAATAAAAAAAGAAGTGATGACCGTAAGACGTGGTTAGAGAATTATGATAAAAAAGCCTATCTTGATACAAGCCATAAAACTGTTTTATACGAAGACTTTATTAACCGCGAAATGATTCATTTTAGCACATATGATTGTGCTCGTTCAATCCCAAATATGGTAGATGGATTGAAAATTAGTTTGCGAAAAATATTATATTCTGCTTTCAAACGTAAATTAACAAGTGAAATAAAGGTAGCCCAATTTTCTGGATATGTTTCAGAACACAGTGCATATCATCACGGTGAAGCCAGTTTAAATGGTGCGATTGTAAATATGGCTCAAAACTATGTTGGTTCAAACAATGTCAATACATTACTTCCAAATGGACAATTTGGAACACGATTACACGGTGGTGATGATAGTGCTTCAGAAAGATATATATTTACTATGCTTAATCCATTAACCCGATATTTATTCCCAGAAGGCGATGATGCTATATTGAACTATCTGAACGATGATGGCACATTAGTAGAACCAGAATATTATGTCCCTATCATCCCCTTTGTATTAATGAACGGCATTAGTGGTATTGGAACAGGATTTTCTTGTTCTATTCCAGCATACAATCCAATGGATGTCGTACAATATTTGAAAGATAAATTAGAAAACAAACCTTCTAGTGTTTCATTCATTCCTTATTACGAAGGGTTCAAAGGAACTATTACTCCATTGGAGGACAACCATAAATTCTTGGTAAAGGGTTGTTATGAAAAGATTAATGATAAGAAAATTCGTATTACTGAATTACCAATTGGAACTTGGACTATGCCATATACTAGTTTCTTGGAATCACTAGTTGACGGAACTACTGATAAATCAGGAAAGAAAATTCATCCTACATTACGAGACTTTACGTCCACGTGCACGGAAGTCAATGTAGATTTTGAGGTTGTATTCCCACAAGGTAAATTAGAAGAATTAGAATCTCAAATTGATGCGAACGGATGTAATGGTGTTTATAAAATGCTCAAACTTTCTACTACTATTAGCAATACTAATATGCATATGTTTAATGCTGAATGTAAGCTCCATAAGTATAATACTATTGAAGAAATCATTGATGACTTTTACAGTGTTCGTATTGCCTTCTATGAAAAACGTAAACTGTATTTAATCAATGAGCTAGAACAACGATTAGTGTTACTCTCAAACAGAGCCAAATACATTCAAGAAAACCTAAATGGAAGTATTGACCTACGTAAAAAGAAAATGCAACAAGTAGTAGAGCTATTAGAATCTAAACAATATGTTCGTATCAATGGCGACTATAATTATTTAACAAAGATGGCTATGGATTCTGTTACAGAAGAACGTGTTGAAACAATTATGAAGGAAAAGGCTGATACTGAAATAGAATTAGAAACGTTACGTAAAACTACTTTGGAGAAAATGTGGATGAATGAACTGAAAGCATTAGAAAAGGAATATGGAAAATACAAAACTCAACGAGAACAACTACAATTAGGCAATGGTTCTAACAAGACTACTCAAAAAAAAGTAGTGAAAAAAAGAGCTCCCAAGAAAAAATAAATACATAATGTATAGTATTTGTCTTCTATGGAACTATACATCAAGAATATTCATTATCAAAAAATTTATACTTTACTAGTCGCTATATTTGTATTTTCTGTAATATACTTTTTTTTGGATGATAGTCATTTTAGTGGTGTAAATATTATCAAAGAAACCATCAAGAAAGAAGTCATTAAGAAAGAGGTTGAGGAGAAAATTAGCAAGACCCCTAATATTACTAGTTCTGTTGAACCTTTTGAAAATCCTTATTTACAGAGTACCCAAATAAATAAAACATTGGACCAGGCTACCCAGGAAGTTAAAGAAGATGTTGAAGAACAAGACCTTACTCCTGAAAAGATTGAAACTCCCTTCTATCAACGCTTCTTTGACCGTTTTTACTTCTCAATGATTACATCCACATTACTTGGATACGGCGATATTTACCCTACTACGAATATTTGTAAAATGATTGTTATGCTACAGTCTTTGATTACAACGATGTTAATTGTATCGTAAACCAATAAAGATATAAAAAAAATACAATATACAACTATATATTGTGTTTATCAATACTACATGGGAAAATGCTTACTTACATTATTAGCTTCCAGTGATTTACTCTACTTACAATTAGCATACGAATGTGCAAAGAATCAACAAAATACTCATATTGATTACGATGTATGTATTGTGATAAATACATTAAATGATAGTTTCTACCAACAAGTATGTGACTGTCCTGATTTCAAAGATGCTACTATTGTACGCACAGAAAGTAACGGAAAACCGGGTAAAGGACATAATAGCTTACTTACGTATTTTCAAGACCATATTGAATATGATTACTTGATACCTATTGATGGCGATGACTTTATATATCCATTCTTTTTACAGCGATTACAACATTACATGGTTGCTCCGTATTCACCTGATGTTTTGTTTATTCCATTCAGTGATATTCTTACCAAAGATTGTAATCCTTCACTCCATTGCCCTATTAACAATAAATGTTACTTGAACGTTAATATTCAAGAAATCAATCTAATGGACCAATTCTATCAAGGTAAGCTGTCGCCATTTAACTACCAATTAGAACATGTAAATACCCCAGGTAGGTTAGTTTTGTTTTCACGTAACGCCCTTACTATGAATGCACATTATCAAGAATCATTTAAGTGGTATGATGATTTGACCTTTTTTATGAACGTTTACGAACACGCAGTATTATTACCTCATAAGTATAATATCTATTTTATAGAAGAGTATTACATGTATGTATATAATCGTTTAAATATGGGCTCTGCTACATTTGAGTTCCTTCGGAAAAGGCAAGAAAATTATAAAAAAGAAAACGATATGTTACAATTAGAGATTGAAAATAAATATTTGGCTATACGGGACTGGGACCTACAATTAATTCAAGTATTAAAGAACCCTACCAAAAACGAGTTTCTTACACAGAAGATTGCTTTCTGTGAAAACATTGTAGAAAAGTTAAACTTACCCGAGATTAAAGTTGATAAGACCCATTTACCACGCTTTTCAGCATTTTTTAAACAAAACAGCTTGCCTAATATATATGAAAAAATGATTTAATACCATGAGAGCACTATACTATATACATATCATTATGGATATAGTACCTATTATATTA
>CEOC01135175.1_pt1 | contig 27591 bp, 9 predicted proteins | sample 356191 | NCBI WGS metagenome assembly CEOC01 (sample SAMEA2619952, study PRJEB7988) | marine metagenome | biome: marine biome (ENVO:00000447); feature: deep chlorophyll maximum layer (ENVO:xxxxxxxx); material: "saline water (ENVO:00002010), including plankton (ENVO:xxxxxxxx)" | depth 17 m
AAAGAAATGCCAAATTTTGTCATAAGATCTCCTTGACCTGTATGACCCTCATAAGTATTTAAATATGCCTCTAGAATAAAATTATCATCAAATTTTGATGATTGCACTTCATTGAGCACATCATCAGTATCAATCAGTTTTCTGGGAATGTAAGTGATATCCATCCCAAACATTCTAATATGTTCATTTATTAAATCCTGAACAAGAAATTGCTCACTAGAAGTTCCGTGAAGAAAGAAGGGATTAAGTGCCATTATCCAATAAGATCTAAGGGTGGTAATTCATGCTCTAGAGACATAGTTTGCTTCAATTGATCTATTTCCCTTTCGGCATCTTCATATAGTTCTCTGCCATTCAGTTCTATCCCGCCAGGAAGTTTAACCCCTCTAAATTTAATTAAATTTTGACCCCATTGTCTTTTGATAAGAGCAGTTAAGTATTTCTTCAAGAAAGAATCATTATAAATTTGCGTAAATGAAGTAGGATCTAATGCTCTATAACAATCGATGACAAAATAAGTATCTTTAGTTTGAGATGCCCAATCAATATCGAGATATAATCTATCTTGCCTTTTATTGAATCTAATTTGTTTATCAGTTGTTAGTAAGTAATCTATATCTTCCAAATATGTTTTTACCATAGAATACTGCATCAATTCAACAGAGTTGAAATAATACATATCATTTAAAAACAGTTGGTATTTAATACTGAACATTCCTCCCGAAATTGAACTAGTATCAAATTTAAATATTTTTTCAATTCCAATTACTGAATCAGGAACCTGAATGTAATTTGAGTTTTCATAAAAACTGAAAGTAGTTGCAGATCCAACTATTGTAGATGTTCCTGTTGTAGTTACAATACCAACTCCGCTAGTCCCAGTTGCTTTTCCTCTATCAATATCATCTTGACTAATTTTATATTTTAAATACATTCTTTCGACACCATCAAAGTGTCTTTCTTGAAAATATTGTACAGCATCATCAACCAGATCATCGATCTGGTCATCATCAACATTTATCTCCAATACCGGAGCACCAAGTCTTCTAAGGCAATAATCAATTAATTCTTGTCTGGTTGTTGGTTTTGCCATATTTATGCTCCTTTGAATTTATTTATCAAAAGGTTCCTCCATCTATAACTGAAGACCATTTAGGAACTCCAGAAGAGTTTGTTGTAAGAATAAGATTAGTTTCAGTAATAGTTTCTGTAGTGTCACTGGTAGCACTTACTAATTTTCCACTATTATTAAAATATGCAATTCCATTAGGACCATCAAAATCATCAGTATCATAATAAAGACCTTCAGTAACAGTTACTATACCAGTTACATTAAGAGTATTTGTAAAAGTAGATACTCCAACAACATATAAATTGTTTGTTGAAGTTATTCCAGAAATAAATGAATTTCTGGAAATATATAAATCTCTCCACTTTTTACTTTCCTTTCCTAAATCATATAAATTTGATTCATTAGGAACTAAATTGGATATAAATTCTCCACTTACATTAATATCATCAGTATTTTCATCCCCAAGATTTATAGTTCCTCCTTTGAAAGTTGCTTGCCCTATAAATGTAGAAACACCGGCAACTTGAAGACCTTGACCTACAAATAAATCTCCACCTGTTGTAGTTATACCTCCATTAGAACCAAGTGTACTGATTCCACTAATAAGTAAGTTAGGACTTTCTATTAGGTTTGCACCAATAACAAGGTCTTCTCCAATAGAGATCGTATCACCAGTACCATCAATCACAACAGTACTTGTGCCAAATGTTGCAATTCCTGCAACACGAAGACCTCCACCTACACCTACACCACCAGAAACTGTTAATGCTCCAGTAGAAGGCGATATTGATTCGGTTGTATTAGTGATCTTTACTAGACCATCAATAGTATTGGTCAGTACAAATTTCGAAGTTGGTGCATCATAAACTAATAGCGATCCATCATCCCTAACATTACTAATAACGTCTCCAAGATCAACTATTTTGCCTGCAGCAGATCCTGCATGTTTTAAAACTCTTACAACGTTTTCAGAACCTACTCGATCTTTTACTGAAACAAGAACTTTTGGCATTTAATTACCTCGTTACTCCGGGACGAACAATTGCAGATCCTTCGACAAGTTTAGTTTTTTCGCCTTGTAGATCTTCTACCAGTATGTCATAAACATATCTTCCTTGCTTTAAAGAGGATGTTTGTGTCGCACTTAATTCGATAGTAATTCTTCCTGTAGTAGGATTAGTAATTGTCGAAGCAAAAGAAACAGCAGTAGAACTGCCATAATGCTTTCTCAATTGCGCTGAAACCGTATTGCCAGTCAAATTGAGCGCAGTTTCGTTAGTATACTCTTCAAATTCAAAAACAGATTCAAAAGTCGCGCCAGATTCAATTACAATATTTGATACATATACTGACATAAATCTAGAGTTTTTTTCTTCTATAAGGTATTTATATTATGAGTTCTTCTCTTTCAAGAGTTGCATCAAAATTGATTTGATTTCCGTAATATCACTTTTTATTTCATCTATTTCATTTTTTTGAGTTTTTCTATTTCTTTTGTTATTCAAATATCTATTATATTCGGTGCTATCAGTGTTAATGATAGCACCAGTCTCTTCATCTCTTTTGAGATTTTTATGACCTTCAACTCTAATCATAATAATGCGATTGCTCTAAAGTCTCTGATTTGAACAACTTCAGATTCATTCGTTCCACTCATTTCAATTTTTATTTTGAATGCACTAAACTCTCCTAAATCATCTGCAGTAAACTCATAATCTAAGAATTCATTTTCTTTACTGGATCTAACAAAAGTATCTGGTCTTCCATTGTTCCTGGATGGATTAATTACAGTCTGTCCGTTTAAATTATCGTATCCTGGGAATAATTCAAAAGATTGCTCAACTTCAGAACTATCAGATTTATATAATTGATATAGAACTCTAAAATCTGCAGAAAAATGTCTATATGCAGATAGTATAACTTTTAATGAAGTTGCAGGATTTGATAGAGATATCTTCTTAGTAATATAAACAGAAGAATGTGGATCGCCAGTGAGTTCATTTACTCTAGAATCTGAAGCATAATCTGTTACTGGTTTGTTAATTCTATTTCTAAACAGATTAACATTCGCAGGTCCTCCGATATAAATCGTTGGTGAAAGATTTTGAGTTCCTTTTAAATTGATTGCAAGCGTCATCGACTTGTTACTTGGTAACGCAGATAATCTTTCAGATTCGTTCACATGTGATGCAACCATTCTTGTCGAATCTAGATAATTAACTTTATTCAACTGAATAGGTTCATATCCTTCATCTTGGAAAGAAATTTCAGAACCAGCAGAACTAGTTGCACTAACGCTTCTCAATGACGCAGAAGAAGATGTATTACCTGGGGCAAATACACTATAGAATGGGAGAATTGAATCATATTGAACATTTTGTGATAGTATACAATTGTTCCCACCAACTCTTCTTTCGTCCGTGAATGAAAGAAGATCTATTCCAGAACCTCTACCAGATCTATCAAATTCAATTTGATAAGTATCAATAGTCTTATTTGAATTAATAGAGGCAGAATTTGATGACATATTATGATCTTTATTAATTCTAGTCAAAGATACGCCATTTAATTCGTACTTATATACTAAAGATCCAGAAGCATGTGTTCTTGATTTTGATCCATCAATTTCTCTAGTTCCAATTATAATCGTATTAGTGGTTGTATTAGGTGCAGTATTATATGAAATAATTTCATTACCAACTAAAAGATAACCAGTTGTTTGCCCAGCACCAGCACCAACAGTTTGACCTTCAAAGGAAGTAAATATTCCAACATTTTCTAATGTAATCGTCGTAGATTCTGTTGTAATCTCTTCAGTGGTTTTTACTGCACTAGAAGTTGGGAGAACCCCAGAAATTCTAACTACATTATTTGAAGCGTGCATTCCGTGACTATGATCAATAACTTCAAAAACATTACCAGAATACTTATCTTCGGTAACTGAACTACTTGTTGTATAAGTACTTCCTAGCGAAACACTAGTATTTCCAACATAATAAACCAATGGTGTTGTTGCATTAGGATAGAAAGTTTCTCCTACAACATCGGTTAGATATAATCTATTGATTCCATGTGTAGATGATACAGTGAGTCTTGCACCATCTCCTTTTATAACATCTGATGTTGTAATTCCTAAAACATCACCCTGAACATATCCTAAACCAGTAGAACCAATTGTTACTGATGATATTTCACCATCAGAATCTGCAACAACAGTTGCAGTTGCTCCAATGCCAGATCCAGTAATATTATAAAGAGAAACATTATAAAAAGTTCCTGTAGAATACCCAGTTCCAACATTTGTTATAGATGGATTTCCATTAATGTTACCTCCTACTTGTTCAATAATACCAGTTGTAGTATCAGCAACACCAACTTTTCTACCAATAGTTAATATTGATCCAGAGTCTGTAGTGGTTTGAAGTCCAACAGTTAACTTTCTGGGATATACTGTAATTGGATTATTTACAGTTGAATATGTACTGGGAGAATTAAAGTCTCTAGTATTTTTTGTTCTCTGTAGAGATGGATTATAGAAATATGCGGTTCCTTCTGTAGAAGTAAAACTGCACTTATTAACTCTAAACTTTAAATCATCCAATTGATCTGCTGTCCATGTTGTTCCATTTTGGGATTTAAACAGAGATCCTCCAACATATTGTCTACTATAAACTACAGATTCAGAATCTGGAAGATTTTTTGTTTCTATAGTTTGTTCTCCCATTCTTGCAAGCCAGGCATAATAATTATTTGTGAATGGCGATAAGATTACAATTGCATACTCTCTACCTCTTTCCACAAAAACTGGACTTGGGAATGTTACTCTAGTATATGCCGAATCATTAGCATCTGCAGAAACATTAATACTATCTGGGAAAACATCAACTGTTGCGTTAGATCCAAGTAACCTATCTGTTGGTAGTCCTAACTCCATTGGTCTAATTTCAACAGTTATTGGTTGAAACTCGTCCTTTTGTTGGAACCAAAGATCTACTGATGAAATAAATCCGCTTTCATCGGTGACAGCAAAAGACTGTGCTAAAGGATCGCCTCTATTTGCTCGTGGTGCTGGTGGTGGTGGAGGTGGTGGGGGTGGATTACGTCTACGAACAGTCAATAAGAATTCTTCCATAGTTTCTAAAGTTCCTTCAGCAGTATATTCACCCTCTGCATTAGAAATAACATACCCTTCTGGAAGAAGACTTTCATCAGTTATAGATGAAGATAGTTTGAATACTTTAGAACCAGTAGAAATTTTTACTGATGGTTGAGGAGTTGCATTAGGATCTCTAATGAAGAAAGATCCTAAAACTTGCCCCTGACTGTCGGTGATTAATCTATTTCTTGCAAGTGTTGCTTCTGCTCCGGAAGTAGTTCCCAATAAAGTCATTCCAACCTCAACTCTACCACTAAACTCTCCAATTGCCTCTTGACATAGAGAATCTAAATCAACGTTCAAGACACTGCTTGATGCATTATATCCGGATAGAGGAACTACGATAGGATTATCGTATGGGTTTGATGGATAGAATCTGGAATTAGGAGTTGTTGAGATTGCATCATAAGGACCAGATTTATGATCTTGAGAAGCAACTCTGAAAGAAATAACTCTTTCATCTCCAACAAATCCTTCAACTGTTTCTCCAACCTGGAAAACACCACTTACCATATTAATTTCCAATAATTTTGGAATTATATCAATTTGTCTATTTGAATCTAGAGATGGATAAAATCTTGTATATGGATTTATAGCAGATGCATGGAAAGAAACATTTCTAGATCTCATAAATGGATCTGCAGTGCTAGAAAACAATTCTTGAGTCAGTCTATCATTGAATGTTTCATTGGCAAAATCCCACCAAGCAAGCCATCTTGTTCTAGCTTGTCCCTGAATAACAACAGTTCTTGTCCAAGTGTCATTTTGTGGATTTAATGCAATAGATCCAGTTGTTGATACAACATTAAATGGATTAACATTTGAAACTCTAGTTGCTAATGGTTGAGTTAAAATCCCCCATTCAACTTCTTCATACTTTAGAGTGACTAAATCACCAGTTTTTTGTAAATTAGAATCTAATAATTCGTAATCTGTACTATAATCTAAAGTATTTAAATTAATTGAAGATGCTGGTGCCAAAATAGTTTTGAGTGAAAACTCATCTCTATCACTGGTTAACACGCTGTGTTCAACATCAAGATTTGCATTTACATCTGGATTATTAATATCGATAACATTAAAATCTTTAAAATCATCAACTACAAAACCAGATTTAAATCTATTGAATCCATCATTATCTTGAATTTCAATCGATTTAGTGTCTAATTCTAATAGAGAAAGAGATGTAACCTTTTCCAAAGTTTCAACTCTATCTTCAATTCTTCTGATATCTCTCATCGTAAATCTTCTATTATCTCTTAAATTAATAGAGACATCTCTAACATCAAACAAATATGCAGGAAGAGAAATAGTTGCTATTTCCATTCCCTCAAATCTATCATTAGGTTCTGGTGCATTAATTGCAGATTTTCCAGTGATTAATTTAAATATACCATCTTTTCCTAAAATAAGTCTGTCTGTTCTTGGGAGATAGTTAGAATATCTTAATGTTGAACTTTCATTCGGGGAAATAACATTAAATGTTGTGGATGAAAAATCTCTTGCTTCAAAATCGAATGGAGATTTTGTTGCAGTATCTGGGTTAAAATCGGAAACTTTTGGTCTAAAATCTAATATATCAGAATTTCTTATTCCTGAGGATAATAATGGTATATCACTAATATCAGTATTGTAACTATTAACAGTAAATAAATCTCCTGTTGAATTTGAATCAACATACTTATCAAAGATAATGAGCAATCTTCTAGAAGGAGATACTACATTATTTGATTTTACAATTCTAGAATAATCATAAAGTTGTTCTCTTTGACCATTATCTAATCTATAATCACCTGTTCTATTGATATAGTTTCCAACTGATATTGATACTAATGAACTTTCAATTAAAGATTCTTGGAAATTAATAACTTCTCCAGTAGAGAACTTTTTGTCGTTCAGATATACAAATTCAATTTCTTGTGCAGAAACCAATGTTACAATTTGTGCGATTGCTCCACTAGTAGCACCTACAATTTTTTCTCCCAAAATTGCATTAGTATTCAACTGTAAAGATGCATTAAAAGTTAAAGAATCCAATGAAGGAGAATTTCCATCTAAAGATTCATAAACCGCTATTAAATTTGTTGCATCTGCGGTATTTAAAGAAATTTGATCATCTTCAACTCTCAAACCATGATAAGAACTTGATGTTAATCCATAAGAAGTCGAAATTCCAGATCTGGTTCTAGTAACTAAGGTCTTTTGACTTCTAGAAAGTTGTTTTACTTTATTAGCAACTGAAGATTTTTTCAATGATGTATTAACAACTACATTAGATTCACTTTGCTTTAAACCTTTAATTGTAACAATATTATTTGTTACACTAAATTGGTCCTGAGTTAAAGATTCTATTGTGCCATCCTCATACATTACTGAATACTTATCAGTATCAAAACCATCAAAAAAGGCACTAGTTATACCTACATCTGTAAGAGTTACTGTTAACTCTCCAGTTGAACTAGTAGACTTGCCAGTTGCTTGAGCATTGACATTAATATTTGAATTTAAGAAACTTACTTCTGAAACATTTTTTGCAGGTAACTCTGCATATAAAAATGCCTTTTCTTCGTCAATTAATGTTGGAGAAATGACCGAGAAAGTAACTTCTTCATCTGTATCTACGGCACCATCACACACATTTGCAACTGTTGCAACACCAACCAAATTTAGAGTTAAACCATCAGTTGATACTGATTCGACTCTATTGAATGTTGGAGTGCTGAAACCTGCTCTTTGATATCTAATTATTGAATCACTTTTAATTCCTACAAAATTCTTTCCTGCACAAGTTGCAATACCACCATTAATATCTAAAGTATCAACAATACTAAATTGAGAAACTTTTTTATTTGATAGAACAGAATCTGCAACAAAATCAGTTGAAAATCCTGAAACTGCACTTGTATCTTGATAAACTGATTTAATATCTTCAGTGGTATAAACTCTTATAGATTTGATCGATCTATTCGTTTCCGTAACTCCATTGATAATTAGTTGCTCTCCAGCAATAAAAGATCCGGAAGTTTGTCTTAGATTTACTTCAACTCCACTAGTAGTGGCTACGGCATATCCACTTGCCCCACTACTTCTTCCTTTGATATAAGTAGATTCTGAAATTGATGCAGACGTATTTAAAGTTAATTGAGTATATGTCTGAACATCAAATAAGTACAAATCCCAAGATGAAGAATTATTTTCATAGGTTTCATTTGAAGCAAAAGAATAAACTCTTGCTTGTCCTATAGTTGTCCCTGTTGCAGAAGTAGTACCACCCTTTCTTTGATTTTGTAAGTTTAGATAGGAACTATTATCAATACCGACGAGAGGAGTTCCTGAAACATTATTCACTCTGATGAGATTTCCCATCTCAAATGGAATCAAAGTTTCTGTTAATTTTGTAGTTTCTCTTGGTTTTTTAAGATCTATAAATGCTGTTCTTGTATCTATCTTATATCCTTCAACATAAGAAGTTCCTGGAGAAACTTTAAGTGTTAAAAGATCTTCTGATGGAATATTATTGTCTTGAGTTCTTTCATTGCTTAAGAAAATTCCATTAGAATTAATTCTATCATTTAAAGAATTTTGAACTTCTACTTTATAATCTTGTAAAGAATAGTTTCCAGATTCTTCAAAAGTTCTTTGTGCAAAATAATCTTCTAATAAGTTATATTCACTTCTAGGATCTTTTCTTTCAACGATTACACCATTAAGTATTCTTTCAAGTTCGACAAAATTTCTATCATCAAAATCATCAATTCTTTTTTTAACTAATTTGGTTGAAATTTTAAGTCTATCTGCTCCAGGTGCCGCAAAATTAGAAAATCCCTTTGCATTATCAAAAAGACTATTATCTTGCTTAGCATTTATTAATTCTTCACTAATTTCTAGACCAATTCTATAAGTTGGTGAATTGGTGTATTGATCAAGAATAATTTCTTGTGCCGAAACATTAATAAAATGTCCTCTAATAAAATATATACTTTCTCCAATAGAATATGCAGATCCAATAGAAGTTGCATTAAAATCAATACATTCTGCAACTATATCTCCAGATGCAATTGTAGTATTTCCATAAGTAACCGAATCATCTGTTATTAGTGATTCTCCATCGGAAAAAGGTTTAAATTCGAATCCAGTATCTCCTTGATTATATTTTACATAAATGGTATTTACATTATCGTCGGATTCTAAAGTAGTTAGTACTTTTCTTACTACACCCTTTACTTGAGTATCTTGACCTTTAATAGTTTTTCCAACTAATTCATTCAAATATAAAGAAACATCTACACCTGATATAGAAGATTTAATTTTTACTGCATAATATTGAGAATCGTACCAAGTTTGACCTCTATTTACAGATGATCCTTCTTTGAAAAAATGTGATCCAAACTTTTCTACCTGGTCCTGTAAAATAGACTGTAGATTGGAAAGTTCTCTAGATTGTACTGGATAACCAGGTTTAAACAAAACCCTGTGAAAATTTTTCCCAGGATCAAAGTCATCATAATAAGGACTTGTGTTTAAATTTGTTTTTTGAGACATTTTTTAGAATTCCAGTATAACTTTAATATCTTCTTTTTGTCTAGAATTTCTAGAGATAACAGGTCTATTATCGAGATAGATTATTTCGCCCGTGTTTTTATTTATCTCGGGATTAGCAATGCCACTTGCAAAATTAACTCCAAGATTAATTACTTTATTATCAACGGTGATTACAGAACCATCTAAAGATGTGTCAATTGAAGCAGTTTGGGAAGTACTTACGAAAGTTATGTTTCCTCCATTAGATGTAAATGGAACTACACCCCTACTTTCTACTGAACTATTATCTTTACTATCCAAATGAGTTTTATTATCACTAAAATAAAGACTTCTATCTTGATGATACTTTAAAACTCTAGTATCAGTGTCATATGAAACAACAAAACCCCTTGCCTTTACATTATTTGAGTTATCATCCGTATAAGTTTGTTCAATTATTTCGCCAATAACTGGTGTTGATATAGTACTATTTAATCTAATGGAATGAGTTCCATTAAATTGAGACTCTGTAAATAACTCATCAACTCCAAATTTTTTAGGATTTTTTAGAATTCCGACCTGAGAAAATTTAGTGCTAGTGGGGAAGTCTCTATCACTAGCATCAAATCTTATATAAAGAAGTGCTTTATCTGCTCCCAATTCTGCATATGCATCAAATCCATGTCCTTTTGATGGAGGAATAATTGGAATCAATTCTGCAAAATTTCCTGCAGTAACACTTTCATTGATAGAATCTAAATCAACAATACCATAAGAATATCCGCTACCTCCTTTTGTTACTGTTGCAGAAGTTATTTCACCAGTACTATTAACATTAATTTGAACTTTTCCGCCAGTACCGTCTCCCAGTATGTCACAAACTGTAGATCCACTATAACCAGATCCGGCACTCTTTATATAAACCTTTTTGATCTGATTATTGTTAATATCAGAATTGCCATTTTCTCTAACATTCTTAATTTCCTCATTAGTTGAGGTACTCCAATCATTTGGAATGGGAATGTATTCACTAGAGTCAAATTTTATAATATCACTTGGAGAAATTGTGAACATATATTTCCATAAGTATCCATCACCACTAGAACCGGCAGCTGCTGGTTCTAAACCGGTAAATTTTGGTTCATCAATTGACGAATTTCCTGTAAGGTTTGTTCCAGAAGATCCGTTATCTATGCAAACATAGACTTTAAATTCGGATGTGATTACATAGTAACTGGCATCATATAATCTAGTGGAATTTGTTATTGGTGATCGATTAGAAATGTTATAATCATCACGATACATTTCATATTTTGTTCCAGATTTCCAAGTCCTCTTCTTTATAACCCTTCTCAATCCAACTGATGTTATCTTTTTTCCAAAAATTAACGTATCTTTAGTATGTGCTAAACTTGAAAAATCATCTTTTGGTGTGGGAGTAGAAGTATTCCATGTAGTGCTTCTGCCATAATAATCAAGAGCTGGATTTGTAAGTCCAACAAACATATAATATGAATTTGTAGTAAGATCAAAAGAATCTGCAAAATTACTTGCATTCAAAACTCTAAATTGATCTGTTACAATTGCTCCAGACATTTTAATTATTTTTTCTTTTATTTAGTTAACTTTAGTTGGAGTATGCTCCACTGTCATTCAATCCATAACCTCTTCTTTGAATTTGAGGATATGTAGATAATCCAGAAACAGTATTTCCACTAACCGTATATGATTGAGGAGAAGTTGCTCTTGTTAGTGTGGAAAATCTTCCCCAAGAGAAGTTTCCAAAAACATCAATATTGTCTCTAAGATCGAGATCATAAACATAAACTGAACCAGTGCTACCAACACCTACTTGATCATTAGAAGCGCCAATAACAACTTTATCAGTTCCTATGGCAACTGCAGTTCCAAAGTTATCACCAATCTCACCATCAGAAGCAGTAATCTTGATTTCACGAGTTCCATCTAAATTATAAACATAAACTGATCCTCCTTGACCTGTAGCTCCAATAAAAATTTTATTATGTTTTACAGCAACTGAATATCCAAAGAATTTAAATGTTTCCGGATCGGATGGCCTTATTCGAGTCACATTAGAACCATCTAAATCATAAACGAATACTGATCCACCTTTACCAAAATCAATAATATCATTAGGATCACCAACAACAATTTTACCATCTCCTACTGCCACTGAACCTCCATACTTCTGCAGAGGTCCAGTGGCATCAGGGTTATTGATTGTTTTTGCAAAAGTTGCATTATTTCCATCAAAATCGTAAATATGAACCTCACCGAGATTATTATTGCCGCCATTTTCAGCAGCAATTAAAAGTTTACCATCTCCTACTGCAATTGCACTTCCAAATTTATGACCACCTCCACCTCCAAAATTAGGATCAGGATCTGTTATAACACCAACCTGAGTACCACTTAAATCATAAATATATACCCTTCCAAGGTCATCAATGGTAATAGGAGTATTGTAATCACCCACAGCACTAACAAAAATTCTATCATTTTCTATTGCAACTGATTCTCCAAACTCCATATCCTGATTATTTTGAGGATCAGTAATCTTGATTTCATTAGTTCCATCATGATCGTAAATGTATACTTTACCTACGTCAGTGCTGTTGAATATACCGGAGGGAGAACCAACAACTATCTTATCAGTTCCTATGGCAACTGAATTTCCAAACCAAGCATTTAGACTAGGATCAGAAGCAGTAATCTTGATTTCATTAGTTCCATCATGGTCATAAACATAAACTGCTCCTGCATTGGTATTGAGACCAACATCATTAGCGTATGGAGAACCAACTACGATCTTATCAGTTCCTATGGCAACTACAGAACCATATCCAGAGTTTGAAGTACTACCAATACCTGCAGTAATTTTAGTTGTATGTCCTTCCGCATAAGGAGCAGTATAATCTAAACTCGAATCCTCATAAGTAGCTCTACACGTAACAATTCCAAGTTTACTGTCATTTGGAGATATTGAAACTTCAGCAACTTCATAGATATTGTCTGCATATGTAGTTCCAATTCCAATAATAACTCCTGCACCTGTAAGTGAAGTAACTCCAGTTCCTAATACACTATTTGATACAAAGAATGGATAACCAACTTCTAAAGTATCTCCAAATGAAACATCTTCATTATATAATTCAAATTTAATAGCAGGATTTCCTGAAGTCGTTGTTGTTCCAATTCCAGTAACAATTCCAGAAAATCCTTCAACATTACTGACACTGATTGTTTCTATTTTTGGATTTGGTAATGGAATCAGTACTTGAGGAGAGGTTGTCGTGCTGTAACCCAATCCACCATTAGTAATGGAAACTGAAGCAATAGTTCCTGCAGCAGAAACTGTAGCAGTTGCTTCAGCAATTGTTCCTATTCCTGCACCTATTCCACTTGGAGGAGTTGATATCTTGACATCAATAGTGCCACCTGAACCATAACCGGATCCACCGGAAATAATTCCTATTGATGAAATTGTTGATGCACTAGAGACTGTTACCTCAGTAGAAGCAAGTTCCTTATCAGTTCCTTCAGTTACTAGAACATCAAATTCAACAATTGCCTTACCTAACTCATTTTCTTCATAATTAAATGAATTTGCATCCTCAACAAAAATCTCCGTATCAGATGTTGCAATATCTCTAATAAGTCTTGTGGTTGGATAAACTGAGGATGCCAGTCTCTTCCTTGCCTTACTAATATTTTCTCCATTAGCAACAATATCTGCTTTTTGTGGAATAATATCCGTAAACTTAATATCAGTAATTTTAGATGGGTTTAATACTACATCACCCTCGGTAACAATTCCCACACCACCATAATTAACAGTCTCAACTAAATCAGACTCTCTTAAATCAAATATTACTCTAGGATCTTGTGTTCTTGAAAATTCAAAATCAGGATCTCGTTTAATTTGCAGTTCGTCACCTATACCAACTGTTTCTAAAATATTTTGCTGGAAACTGTCAGTTCCTCTTGTTCCTCTATAGAAGAAAATATCAACATTATCTTCTGAACTTGGAGGAGATGTAAATATAATGGATGTACCTCCACTGAAATCATATGAATCTCCAGGAACCTGTAATATCCCATTTATGAATATTAATAATAATTCTTTTAGATCGATTTCAGCAGAATCTGGATCATTAATATCAATTTCAAAGTTTAATAAATCTCCATTATAGTTTAATGGGAATCTTTGTCTTACTCCATTTTGTAAAAGTTTTATAGAATCAATATAATCAAGTTCTCCTAATTGCCAAGATCCAAAATTGTCATTATAAACACCAAGAACTTCAAGTTCAAATTGATGAATTGGTTCTGATAATGTTGCATCAGTAACTAATCCAGCAACAGTAAACTTGTCTCCAAGTCTAAAGTCATAACCAAAATTAATAACCTCAAAATTAGTAACTCCAAAATAAGTTGACCCAACACCTACAGTAGCTCCAGCACCAACTTCTAAGTTAACTGCAAATGCAGATCCAGTATCTGTTGTTGTACCAACTCCAATTCTGGATATTCCATATGCACCAAGATTTGAATATGCTGGATCAGAAACAAATATTTGGGGATTGTTATATCCATTTCCACCCTCATCAACATTGAAAGTTAGAGTTCCTCCTAGTCCAACAGTTGCTGAAATTTCTGCTGCTGTACCACTATGTCCTTCTTCAAAAACAGTAACTGCAATACCAACAAAATCATTATATCCAGATCCATTATGATCAGTTATTCCCAATCCAACGGAAACAATACTTCCTCCACTAACCACAGCAGTTACAGATGCTCCTACAAGAGGTGCATATCCTAAACCAGGGGTAGAACCAAGAGAAACAATAACACCACCTCTAGGAACACCATTCTGGTTAACATCCGTATCTGATGTGACAATAACATTATCATCGGGATTAGTTATTCCCGTGAAAGTTACCGTAGTTGTATCCCCATTATCAGTGTACTCATAGTTATTTCCAGCATTATTGGATGATGTTGGAGTTTGGAATACTTCATTTATAAAGAGTAATGGACTACCAGATTCGATAGTATCAATATCTTCACCATTATATCTAACTGCAAATGTCCTTCCAATTCCATTAAATTCTGAAGAAATATTATCATAAACGATGTTAGTACTATAATCAGATCTTAAGAAAACTCTTCCATTGAAAGTATCTCTACTAAAATTCAATCCGCGAGAATCTTCTCTGTCATTTTCTCCAGAACCTTTAGGTGCGTGAGTAAAATGAAGTTTATTTCCAACAATATCATAAGAACCTTTATAAAGATCTGCAGATACTCCCGAACTGTGAGAATTTGCTGTAGATCCAACAAATCCCCTCTTAACTTTTACCAATGTAGTAGTTCCAATACCTGTGATTGGACCAATTGATGTAGTTCCAAAACCTACATTTTGCACTTCGACATATTCATCTCCAATTTTTAATAAATCTGTTGGATTTACTGTAGTAATTCCACTTAAAGATATAAATTCTTGACTAGAATTTATTGATTCTTCCAATGTGTATGATATATTTGAATATGATAAAGGATATTGAACAATACCATTAAGATTGATAAGTGTTTTTTCAATATTTTTCTTCATCGTAAGTTTATGAGCATTTCCAGCACCAGTGCTGGTAAATGTAAATCCTATACCACTATTATTTGTTCCAGTTATCTTAAATGTATTCGGGGAAAGTTTTATAATATAAACATCTGATGGGCAAACATCTGTAGAAATTCCAGAACTAAAAGATTTCCTTATTTGGGTACTGGTACTTGGATTTGATAGAGAAATTCCCAATCCTAGAGTATCAGTATAATATGTTCTTCCAGTTCCAACATCAATAGTTTGATCTGAGGTTACTGTTTGATTACCAATTGATTGAATTGTTCCCAGTGAAGTTCCATCACCAGAGAAAATACCAGCATTAACTTTCAGTATGGAAGTATTGGCAACACCAGTTATGACAGTAGATGCTACACCAACAATATTTCCAGTAAAGTATTGGAAGGTATTTCCAATACTAACAATTTCGGTTGATGTTGGAATCGATGGACCTGAAATAATTTGACCAACCTCAAAGAAATCTAATAGTGTGGAAGAAATTCCTGTTATAGTTGAGAGACCTGTAATAAAATCTCCCGTAAATTGTGTTCCACCAACAATAGTTGTTCCAATTCCAACAGAAGAGGGAGTAACATCGATAAAAGTTGCTCCCGATTCATATGTTACTTCTTCATTATTACTAAAGAAGTGATCATTTATAGTGAAAATACCGGTGCTGGTGCTTAAAGTACCAGCATTTGTGGGATTAAATGTTTTTTGGAAAATTGGAACACCATTGTATTCCATTTCAAACTCTAATTGATCATTTCCATCACCATTAATAGAATTAAATCTACTATTCTTCAATGTTTCAGTAATATTTCCATACTCTTTGTCTGTGATAATATTATCAGAATCCAAATCTTCATATAATACATGAGAATATGAACTTATTTCATAATTTGCTGTAAAATCTGGATAGAACAATAAGTTTAATTCCGAACCATCAATTTGCGATTCAAATGTTCCTATTCCAGTAGTATTACCAATAGAAACATAAAATTTTGGCATCATAAAAGAATCTGCCCCATCATTAACCATCATTACCTGATGCATTGAGGTATTATTAGTATCAGTATTTTTAATTCTAATTAAAGATTTTACTGATCCAATTGTTGCAACATCAAAAGTTAATACTGTTGTTCCAACTCCAACAGAACCAGTTTCAACATGATTAGATTCTAATCTCATAGATCTTTCACTACCTTCTGGTTGTTCTGGCGCTAAGAATCTATATGTTCCTGCAGTTCCAACAGAAGGAGAATCTATATTTGTAGTTCTTGCCTTATAAAGAATTTTATTTGAAGAATCATTTGTAATATTTAATTTTAAAATACCACTTTCAATAGTAGACCCTATAGAAACTAATCGTGATTGACTTTTTCCGGATAATTTTTCAGTATCTACGAAATATTCGGAGTGTTTTGATTCTATCCCATCATTAACAACGGCAACCTCAAAAAAGTTCATTTGATTTGTTGTTAAATCATTTACAAAAATTTCACTCAACAATGCTTGAGATGATTCTGTTGCTATTCCTAAAATTTGTGCCGTAGAACCAACTCCAACACTTTCAACATTTCCTGTAATGTCTACAAATCCAATAGAAGTTGTTCCTACACCAGTTACAGTGGTATCAAAGAAAGTTCTATAAATTTTAATATTATAAGACTTGTCAAATGGATTTATTGGTTCATATCTAAGAGATAAGTTTCCTGCAGGGTCAATAAATCCATTAACATCTGCATAGTAATCTACAGTTTCGGAATTTGTTAAAGTTCCTTTATCAATAGTAAATGAATCCAGATTATTATTGAGAACAACAATATCATTTAATTGACGTTCTGTACTTGCAATACCAACACTCTGAACGAGGAAATTGGTATATCTTACAGATTTTGGATATGTCAATAAATCTACATATTGCTCTTGACCTAAAGTGGTGCTAGAAAATTCATTTTCAACATTATCTATTGATAATACTTTATTTGTTTTACATACAAAGAAATCAGTTAATCTTTTATTTTGAAATTCAACATATTTTGATTTTTTGTTGTCTGCCGAGATAAATTGAACATCAACATCTTTTACAGTATCAAAATCTTTTATTATATCAACTCTTACATCTGTAATATAATCTGTAGTAAAAGACAAGTCGGAAATAGCAGCTCCAACTCCAGTTGAAACGGATGATGTAATTCCAAGATTTCCAAAATTCTTCAATCCTGAAGAATGAATAATTTTGTTTACAGGGTCTATGAATCTTTCATATTCTATAGGACTCTTGATAGAATATGAAAGATTCTGATAGTAATCATTATCTGGAAGAACTTGAATATCATCACTCAAATTGCCAATATTATTTTTCCATCCATCAGTGGTTGAATAAATTACATCTTCAGTAAATCTTCCTCCCAGAGAAGTGATAGCATTGATTTCTGCAGTAGATCCAGAATTTCTTCCCTGTATCTTGTATCCTTTTTTTAATAAATCTGGACCAATAATTTTTGCAATACTTGCATCAGACTTAATTACATTATTTTCAGATAAAACATATCCATTACCAATATCTATTAATAACTGCTCATTTTCTATAAACTTACTTTCTTCCAAATTAACTTCAAATATTGGATATTTTGATTTTGGAACTATTGAAGCATATATTTGATCAGTTAATGCAATACCTGGATTTGTGGAAAAACTACTTATATCGAAAACTACTCTTGCAGGAGAAGTATCATCCAAATATTCTGCAATCGTAAAGAATTTGTATCCAACATCAGCAGAGTTAAATCCATCACCATCATTTCCGGATTTTTCAATTCCTTCAACAAATATTTCTTGATTGTCAGAGAAAGGAGGAATATTAAATCCTCCAATAGGAGTTACTAATGTGCAAGTTACAATACCACTAGAAGAATATTCAACTTTGCTTACCGAAACTCCGTTAGAATTATCAATCGTAAAAAGTTCATAATTTTTTAAATCCAATCCTTTCGAATTTATTGCTGTTACGTTTTCAATCGAATTCGAATTTCTTTCGACTTCAAAAGAAACTGTATCTACACTCTCTCTAGTTTCAGAATCTACTAATACTAAACCTGGATCTGTATAGTAATCACTTCCTCCAGAAGTCACTACTATGTTTTTAATTTCATGATCTTTAATTATATTCGCAATAATTGGTAAGTTTCCACTAGGAGATAGAGTTTTATCTGTTGGGAAAGAATATCCGCTGTTTATAGTCTTTATTCTTTCCGAGTTTCCTATATTTTTGGTAACTAATTTGATACCTGCACCATCACCTTTTGAAGAAGTAACATCTAAAAATTTTGGTAAGAATGCGTAATTAAAACCTGGAGAAATTTTTCTAATTTTAGAAATAGGTCCTATAGCATTTTTAGAATCTGTAGAATAACTGAATGAATCCACATCAGAGGAAATGTATAGATCTCTTTCAGGTTCTCCAACTAAATTGATTTGGAAAGTGGTTGTTGATGCGGCACTAACAATATATGTGTTGTTATTATAGAAGCTATCAATGTAAGAAATTTTGGAATAATTTTTTACATCTTTGTCTGCGCTTATAACTTTTCCTGTGGTCTCATCTTTGACTGCATAGTATAAGTTAAAATCTAAACTTGAAGAATGGTTTAGAGTAACCTTTGCTCCAGAGTTTCCTGCAGTTCCGACTCCAACAACATTAAAGGAAGAAATATCGCTACTAGAAGAATATGAATTTATAAAATTCTCGTCCCCAAAAAACTCAATATTTTTATTCTCGAATGAAGAATCGCTAATGTCAAAAACCAAATTATTGTTTTTAACTACATCAATTTGGGGATTTACAAGACTTAGTTTTTGGTCAGATCCTCCAGTGCTTCCTATACTTATAGTTTTTACAGTTGATCCTGTTGCATCATTTAATGTTTCTGATAATTTAATCTTGTCATCAGAAACTTTAAAAACATAATAGAAAGAATTATTTTCTAAACCTGATGGTGAAATATCAGTTTCATAGTAAACCTTATCACCAGTTCTTAAATCATTATTTGGTATTTCTATAATATTACTTGTAGTATTAATACCTGTAGAATTAAACCCAATAGAATTAACAAGTATTTTTTGAGTACTCTCATCAAATCTCAAACGAAGATGTGTCGAAGTGCCAATACCTACATTTTTATTTGATAATAATGATAAAGTAACATTATCATTATTATTTAATCCGTGACTTGAAGCAACTGATACCGTACAATTTATTTCAGTTACATCTGCAGTTATTTGATTAAATTTCGATTCAAAATAGTATTCATAATTATCGGCACCAGCGGATGTAAACGCTAAACCAACAGTATTTCCGAGACCTGTTAATGAAGTAACAATACCTATAGAATTATCAGATTTTTTGATAACAAAAACTTCCTCAGTAAGAGATTCCAAAATTTTAAATTCCGAATCTGTAGAATAATCATAAACACCTATCGATGATACTCCAGAAACTCTTCCAATTGTAACCTTTTGCCTATCTTTAAACCCATGATTGGGCAAATATATCGTTTGTGTTGGTATTGATAAAGTCTGTGTTGAATTTCCTATAGTATAAGAAACTGAAGTAGAGAGTCCAACCGTAGTACCTATTCCAACAGATTGTGTAGGATTAAAATATACCTTATTATTTTCATATGAATCCAATTCCTCAATTTGGAAAGGAATGGTAAAAGAACTTGAACGATATGTAACTCCCGTTCCCACAGCGTGTGCGATTCCAGTAACACTTCTTTTAACTCTTAAAATTCTTTCCTGTTCAAATACATTTAAAACTTCTAGGTTTTCTGTGCCAATTCCAATAGTATTTCCTGCAGAAACAGAGGATGGTATATTGGCTACAAAAATATCGGTGACAACACCAGAGTTTATGACAATTTCTTCATTGAGAGTTGTTGATAATGTATTAGATTCTATTTTATAAAATCCGCTAAGACCTGATACTGGAGTTGAAAGATTATCAATTTTTACAAAATTATTATTTGTAAAATTATGATATGTGTCAGAAGATAATTTTAATTTACCATTCTGATTTTCTAAAACAAAACCAGTCTCTTTTGTTCTCGATACTGAAATGTTGTTTATAGTTTTTCCAAGTATTTCTGAAACTTCGGCAGAAACTCCAGAACCACCTGAAGTAGAATTATCAAAAACTAAAGGATCTCCAATGGCATAATCAAATCCATTTTTAGAGACCGTGAAAGAATCTACATCACCTCTAGATGAAGACTCAACTTCTCCTCCATTAAACTTATCAGAAAAATCAAAATCAATATAGTCATTACTTGAATTTTTTTGTCCTACTCTATATGGAGCAGTGTTTCTTAACAATCCAGAATTTTGTATATCAAAATTTTCTTGAGTGTTTTCTAAAATTGATTTGATAAAAGAAGATCTATAAGTATCCCCAACAAAATATGGGAAAACTGATTGGAAAGTATTTGGTATATTTGTATTTTCTTCTATAGGAGCAAAATATGCATAAATTCCATTTGGAAAATCCGGAGTTTTTGTGAATCTTCCATTGTGCTCATCCAAATCCCCAGATCCATCAAAAGTATAATCTTCAATAAAAGTTCCTGCTGGAAAATCTGTTAGATTTGGTCTATCTTCAACTAAAGAGGTGTCTAGGGTATAACTAGATTCCAACCTTTTTACGGTTGTGCCATCAGATGGATTAGAATATCCAAACGCACCATAAATCGGATTTCCATCATATGCCCATCCTATAATAGGGGAATGGGTAAAATCATTATTTTCTGTTCCAACATTATCTTCAAATGAACTTCTAATTTCATCAAAATATCCAGTAACACTATATGATACATCTGTAATAGAAGTGGTAATTTTTTTGAAATATTCACTTCCAAACTTTTTATTATTATCAAGAGTTAACGATCTAATTTTTGGTGTAAGTTTTAGACCCGTACCTATAGTTTTGACACTAATTGTAGTATCCGATGTATATCCAAATCCACTATTGATAACTGTTACTGCAGTAAGTGAACCTGTAGTGGGATTAATTACTGGTTTTAATTTTGCACCACTTCCAGAACCATTAACTATTAAATCTGGAAGAGAATGATATTCGGATCCACTATCAATAACAAATACACTATCAATTTTGCCATTAATTATTACCGGTTGAACAATAGCATTTTTTCCACTGCTTATAGAAACTAAAGGAAGTTTTTCGTAATTTAAAATTTCGGATCCATACTTACTTCCTTTTTCATAAACATATAAGTCAATGACTTCACCTCTAACAACAGGAGTTGCCGATACAGATTGTTCTGTATTTGCATAAGATACTTTTATATCTACAGAAATTGGAAGATATTTAAATGAATGCTCTACGCTTCCTCCAATACTTTCAATAGAAATATATTTTTTATTTGTATGATCATCTTTAGTTGCGGCAAGTCTAAATGAATCATTATCAATTTTTATGACATAATAATCCTGATCATTTGTCAATCCACTAATAGTACTAGTGCTCTCATATTTGACTATGGATCTATCATCAAATCCATGATCTTTATAATTGATAGTAGATCTGGTTGTCGATATTGAGGTTGATCTATTGTCCGATGTAATAATTAATTTTCTATATTGATAATTATTACCACTATTAGTAACTCTTATATCAGATAAAACTTCTTCGGAATTGAAAGATCTAATCTTATGAATACCATTTTTATTTACTGTTGTAAATCCAACAGTATTAATTCCTGCAAGATAATCCTTTTTAGTTTCATATAATCCAATACTTTTAGAGGAAATATATTTTGCAAAATATGTTCCTCCATTTAAAAGATACTTATTTTGATCTACATTAGATCCTTGATATGTACCTATACCTAAAGGATTATTTCCATTTGTACTATATACAACTTTTTGACCATCTTCAAAGTAATGACTTTGTGTAAATGTGATTGCTTCTGTAGTATTATTAACTCCAGAAGAAGCATCAAATTCAAATTCTCTAAATCTATTTTCGATTACCGGTTCTAAAACTGCTCCTGTCCCGTTTCCTCCCAATATGGAAACAGATTTTACCGATTTTACTGGAATATCTTTTTCATCCAATAAAACTGAATGAACTGTGCCTGCAATAACAGGACTGACTAATGCAGTTGTTCCTCCAACCTCTGTAGGGGCATCAATTTCAATTTTGGGTGGATATACTGCATCATATCCAGAACCGCCCTCAGAAACGATTACATCACTGAGTGGTCCATAAAATACATTATCAATACCTTTGTAATTAAAGATTTCAACTCCATTTATTAAAGATCCAACAGTATTATCGATTGGAGTCTTTACTTTTTCTTTTACATCTATATAAGTTGAAATTGGATACTTTCTTAAAGAGAAACTTGGCGATAATTTTTTATTGTATAATTTAGATAATGTAAATCTGTGGGTGGTAGCAATTCCACTTTCTGTAGCTAGACTGATATTTGCATCAGTATAAATTTCGGATAATGAATTATAGAGTTTGATTTTATTAGAATCTACGACTTTAATGTAATATTCATTACCTGATGTCAATCCTGTAATTGGATTTCCAGTTCCATGAGTATATGTAATTTTATCTCCCGTCAAAAACCTTAGTGAGGGTCTTGATATAGTAATTTCAGATGCACCAATACTTGACGTATCTGTTATCTCTTCAAAAATTGATTCTGGATTTATTTCATAGTCTGGTAAGGAATTTGTAGCGACAAAAATGTTTTTTCCTCCATCATCATAAGTATTTTGGATATTTGCAGATACATTAGAAAACTCTAAAGGAATAGTTGTAGAAGATGATGAAGCAGTTTTAATTATTCTCTTTATATCATATTTCCCCTCTCCTAAATTTTCACCTTCATACTCTTTAAGTTTTAAACTTCCTTTAGATGAATCTGACTGAAGTCTAGAAATATTTTCAACTTTGGCAGTTGCTAAAGATTCATTTGCTCCTCTTCTAAAAATTTTGACATTATCATCTTTTTTTAGAGAAACTTTGTCTGGGAATTCTGCTAAAATGTGTGTTGTATTACTTTCGGAAGATTCTATTTCGAATCTAGAAGATGTATTATAAATCCAAGAGTTAAAAATAAATTCCTTAAATGTATTTTCTTCTTGATTATTTCTAATATATTCTCCGAGATTATTGACAAGAATTTTATCTCCAGACTCAATTAAAGTATATTCATCATCATCGAAATTAAAATCACTTAAAATATTCTTTAATTCGAATATTACTGGTTTATTAATGTCACCATCCTCATACGAAATAGCATAATTGGATCCTTTAATCTCATCAGTATCTAAAATTTCTGTTGTGATGTTAGAGCATCCAAAAAATTGATTTACTGTTTTTCTTGTATATGAAATTTCATTATTACTTCCAGAAATAATTGTTCCTGAATTTGGAAACGAAACTGTAGAATCAACTGTTATTGTTGTAGAACCTACAGGAACATTTCCAATAACTTTTGTTAGTGGAGTTTCTTTGAATTTTCCAATTAAAAGACCTTCTTCATCATATCCTTCAGATATGGAAATTTTGTAAATATTTTCTCCAGTTGATGACAGATAATAATCAATCTCTGAAATTGGTGCCGATGCGGATCCATCACTTGAAATCAAAGTTTGACCGGCAACTTTTAGGGGATCTTGACCACTGACTAATTTTCCAAATAAAACTTTTCTTCTAATAAATTCTGCAGAAGATGATTTGAGAAGAAATTTTTCAGTGTCAATTACCTCTGCATTTACTCCATACAGTACTTTAAATAATATTTCAAACGATCCATCGGTTCCTTTTGTTTGGTAGAGAGACTTTGCCTGTTTTATGAAGGATCCAACATTTACATCCGGATTAAGGTCATTATTTTCCAGACCAGGTAAAAATTGATACTTTAATTTTTTGAAAAATTCTTTTAAAAATAAATTGCTGAGATTTATTACAGAATCTCCCTGATTATGCTCTGATATATTGGTTGTTTTGAAGACAAGATTTTGTTGTCCTCTATCTTCTTCATAGGATTCTACTCCACTAAATCCTCTAATGCATCCAGTGAAAGAAGTTTCTGTTTTTTCAGTATAAGTTATAATCTCATTATTGATCTTTAATAGACCATACTCTTCAGGAAAACCTGCAGTGGAAGACACAAAAATTTCATCATCAATGTATCCAACATCCTGACTTAGAGTATAAGTCTTAGATACAATATCTGCTGTTAAATTATCAGTGCTTATGTATTGATCAAAATTATTTGCTATATCAAAAGCAGCACCACGATGCTCTAAAGAAATATAATATTGTTTCAAAAAGTCAACAAAATTTTCTTCTGATGAAGAAATGAATTCCGGTAATTGATTCTTTATAATCTGACTTACTTTTACTCTAGAGTCAAATTTTGTATCCGCCATGCTTCCTTTACCTTGTTAATTTTCCGTTTGGATAACTGGATGTTGTTATATATCTTGTTCCGGATATACTTTCTCCTGAAGAAATAGTATCCCTTCTCATATTTATTGTAGGAGAACTAGCTCCAACATCAAAAATTAAGTATAAATCCTTCAAACCAATAACATCATTTGAATCTGGAAATGCCTGAACTTCAATAATTCCATCGGGCAACACTGTAGAGTTAATTTTTACAGTATTGAGTAAAATTTCTCCCTCTATGTAATCGACAACTCCAACAGATTCTATAACAATTTCCGGCGTTCCCGAGACTGTTTCTTTAACTACGGATAGAACACCTTTTCCACTTCCATCAAGATTTCCATTCAAATCTTTGTTTGGAGTATCAGTAAGATAAACAATACTAGATTCTCCTTCAACAGTAAAACCAGTACTCTTTACATTAAATCCATACTCATTAATATAAAAGCGATTGCCAAAGCAAAGTTCATACTGTGCAAAATTATTCAGAGACACTTTCATATCTCTTCTCATTCTCACCTTAGTGATATTCGAAGTAATTGCTGAATTTGTATTATCAATAACTTGCTGTACTTTACTATACTTAAATCTACCTCCAAACTTGTTCAGGTCTGCAGATTTAGCATATCTTTCTAAAGTTCCAATAACAGAACTTTTCAGTGAACTTGGAGTTGAAATTTGAGATGAGTTGTAATATACAGAAGATTCAATTTCAACATAAAGTATTTTTAAGTCAACAATTTTTTGATTAATTCCTGTTATAGAATAATTTTTTAAATCAACTAAAATTTGTTCTTTAGTAAAATCTGAGAGGAATGTGCCATTTTTTGGTTTTACTGCTATAGTCACACTTCCAAATTCTGGAGGATCTAATTCCTCTCCACCAATTACAGACACTGCTTCGGCATTTGGATATACTTTCCTGACAATATATTCATAATCTCTGGCGGTGACTGCCCTGTTCTGGGCACTGTATGCTCTTGGAGCATAGTATTTGATAGAATCTACACTCTCAATACTAGAACCCTCTCTAGAGGATAATATGGTATTGACAACGATGGGTTCATCTGACTGTGCAAGACGTAAATTTCCGTCCTGATCTGCATACTGAAGAGATCCTGCGAATGCTAAATTTCTAACTCCGTTACCTTCTTCTCCATTAGTTACAATATATTCAATCGTAATTACAGATCCATTTTCAAGTTTTTTACCAAAAACACCATCACCAAAAATAACTTCATAAGTTTCATCTTTTATCTCTTGAATTAAAAAGATCTCAGAAGTTGAATCAATATCAGTAATATTATCTACAACATTATATTCCTTTCCTCTTCCAGTTTCATTTTGACCTTTTACATAAACTCTGATTGAATCTGTATCAATGTATGAGTTTTGAAGTTCAAATTTTTGTTCAATTGATGTATCTACTGTATAAGACTTTCTTAGAGAAATACCTTCATAAACAGATATTGCATCGAACGTTGCTAACTTAGTTGTTCCAAAATCAATTGTTTGTACAGTAATATCTTCTGGAATTGAAAAAACATATGAGGTATTGTTAGTATTTCCTGTACAAACAAGACCTGATTTTAACGTCAGTGTTTGTGAATCAACTCCATTAAGAAAAACTTCAAATGATATTACTGCTCTTGCAGATTTTCTTGATTTTGGAACATATCCTATATTTCTTGCCAATCCAACAACATTTTGCCTTAGAGTTGCAGAATCCAAAAAGGATTCATTTGCAATCATGTTGCTATTAAATGCATTAATATACGTATTATATGCAAGTGTATCAATTAATATTGAGAAATTAGATCCCTCAAAATCAAAATCAGTGAATTTTGAATTTGCTCTTAGATAATCTTTGATCGAAGATTTAATTTGATCAAAATCTAAATTGTTGAACTCTGTAAAAGGCATTTTATCTCGTTGCCTCTAGTATGAAATTAATTGTTTGCTGTGGAAAATCATTTCCGATAATATCAAAGTGTACGGTAACGTCTATTGAATTCAGATCGGGTAAAAAATCAACTTCTATTAATAAGTTTTCTACCCGATCTTCATATGTTCTAATTGTACTTTCAATTTGATCTTTTATTCTAATTTCAGTTCCAATAATTGGATTATCAAATAATGAAGATCTCACATCAGATCCAATAGTTGAATTAAAAAATCGCTCATTGGGAATTGTTTCGACTAAATTCCTAATTGATCTGATAATTGCATTTTCATTCCTTAATATGGGTAAATCCCCCGTCACTGGATGTGGACGGAAGGATAAACTAATATCTCGGAATGCTCTGGATGTCCTTTGGACTGCCATTTTATAATTTTTTTAAATTATTTATACCTCATTCCTGAAGATTTTGTTGATTCGAGTTCAAATTATCGTGCATAATCTCTTGAATCGTAATTTCTTCCGGATCTTCTGTTTTTCTTGGGAGTGACCAGTAGTCTGTTGTCAAACTTGCGGTTCCCCACATAGATTTCATGTAGTTTTTATCTCTATCAACGGGTGAATTTCCCATTTTTCTCCTGTTTTTGTGTAAAAACAGAACTTTTTGAGGGGTTGCTATCCCTATTTCGTATTTATTGAAGATCTAAAGGGCGACCATCTTGAGATTTATACATCTCTTCCGGATTTTCTTCCAGTTTTTTGCGTTCTTTTGCAGTTTTCCAGAAATATTCGTCCTCACGACCCATTC
>CEOC01024517.1_pt1 | contig 27548 bp, 37 predicted proteins | sample 356191 | NCBI WGS metagenome assembly CEOC01 (sample SAMEA2619952, study PRJEB7988) | marine metagenome | biome: marine biome (ENVO:00000447); feature: deep chlorophyll maximum layer (ENVO:xxxxxxxx); material: "saline water (ENVO:00002010), including plankton (ENVO:xxxxxxxx)" | depth 17 m
CGTATGAAACAACATTAGCTTTAGCTATTGGTGCAGATGCAACAGAAGTATCAGTACAAGTAAACGCAGCACCAGTAGGTACACCTACAACTTCAGTTCCAATGTATTTAGTTATAGACCCTGATAGTGATAGCACTAGGGAATATGTAAGAGTTACAGCAAGAAGTGGTGTTTCACTTACAGTAGTAAGAAATATTGATAGTGATAGCGGTGGACTAAATGCACACGCTGTAGGTGCTAAAGTCAGAATGGTTGCTATGAAGCAACACTTTGATGACTTAAATGAAAGAGTAGATAAGATAATTAATGATGATGGTAGCAGTTTAAATACTGCTACTGGTGTCGTTAAAGATGAAGATAATATGGCATCTAACTCTGCTACACATTTAGCTACACAACAATCAATTAAGGCGTATGTAGATGCTCAGGTAGATACAAAAGATACATTAGCTGAATTAGATGATGTAACAATAACCTCTGTAGGCGATAATGAAGTATTAGCTTACGACAATAGTTCTAGTAAATTTATTAATCAAACTGCAAGTGAAGCAAGTCTTGCAACTTCAGCACAGGGTGCATTAGCAGATACTGCAGTACAACCTGCATCTTCTGATACCTTGACTAATAAATCTATAGATGTAGATAACAACACAGTAACAAACATAGAAGTAGATAACTTAAAGTCAGGTGTACTAGATACAGATATAAGTTCTGTTGCAGGTACAGATACTACAATACCATCAGCTAAAGCAGTAAAAACTTATGTTGATGCACAAGTAGATACTAAAGACACTCTTGCAGAACTAGATGATGTAACTATTACTTCTGTAGGCGATAACGATATTATTGCTTATGATAACTCTTCAAGTAAATATATAAATCAAACAGCATCAGAAGCAGGTTTAGCTACATCAGCACAAGGTGCTTTGGCAGATAGTGCCACACAACCTAGTGATAATATTTCTACACTTACAAACGATAGTGGCTTTATAACAGCATCTACTACAAACACTTTAACAAATAAAACAATAGATGCTGATGGCACAGGAAACAGTATTACAAACATAGAAGATGCTAATATCAAATCTGCTGCAGCAATAGATGCAAGTAAGATTGCAGATGGAAGTGTTAGCAACGCAGAGTTTCAAAGACTTGATGGCGTAACTTCAGATATACAGACACAGCTTGATGCTAAGGGTGATGTAACAGCTTCATCTACAACTACATTTACAAATAAAACTATTGATGCAGATGGTACTGGTAACTCAATAACGAATATTGAAGATGCCAATATTAAATCTGCTGCTGCTATTGATGCTGCAAAAATTGCAGATGGTTCAGTAAGTAATGCAGAATTTCAAAGATTAGATGGTGTTACATCAGACATACAAACACAGTTAGATGCTAAAGGTGTAGGAGATATTACAGCAGTAAACACTGCAGCTGATTCAGGTTTAGCAGGTGGTGCTGCAAGTGGAGATGCAAGTCTTACAGTTGACCCATCTAATTTAACAGATGGTTCAGGAATAACTGTAGATACATCTAATGACTTAATGATTTTAGAAGATGTTACTGATGGAACAGTTTATAAAGTAAACCCTAGTCAGTTCTCATCAGGTTCTGCAGGTGCATTGACAGATGGCGATAGCGACTTTACTTTATCAGATGGTGTTGCTAATGGAATACACTACGAGTTAGACAATACAGATATGGCTGACTGGAATCAAGGTGGTGTTGCATTAACAGCAGCAGGTGGAATGTTTAGACATAATCAAACGCAATCTGCTACATTTACAGTAGCTGCAACAGAAGGCACAGTTCTCGCAGGACCTATTACAATAACAGGTACAGTAACAAATGCAGGTACAATGGTAATACTATGAGTTCGTTAAATGTAAATACAATAGGAGAGTACACATCAGGTAATGGTGTAACCATTGATGGTGCTTTAATTAAAGATGGTAAAGTAACAGGTGGTGCAGCAGGATTAACTCTTGTTACAAGTGGTTCTGTTAGTGCTGTAACAGGAATAACTTTAGATAATGTTTTTACTTCAACGTTCCCAAATTATTTATTTCAATTTAATGGCGAGGGTACAACAAACAATATTGAGGAGTTAAGATTAAGGTTAAGAGCTAGTAGTTCAACAAATTCTGATAGCGATAGTTCTTTTGTAGCTATGTTAAGTCATAAAGTAACAGGCAGTTCTTCAGGTACAGGTATAGAAAGCGATATTGATGCGTCTTATTTTCAATTAACAGGTGCTTGGATGGATGATGAAAAAATAACTGCACAAGTAACATTTTTAGAACCACAAGTATCTGGTCAATCAACAAGTATTCAGTATCAAATTGGTTCTGAATACAATCAGGGTAACGAGGGTTATGCTACACACACAGGAACAGGTATTAAAGAGGGTACAGGTTCTTTTGATGGATTGTATTTTTATTTTGATGGTTCACAAACAATGACAGGCAATTATAGACTGTATGGATATAATTAAATTATGGCTACTTTAGAAGAACACAAAGCACAAGTAAGAATAGATAAACCTGAGGGTACAGTTAAAGTACACAAAAATGGTGTTGATGTTGTAATTGAAAGTGATGAATACAATGCTTGGGTTGATGATGTTGCAGCTAGTAGATTAGATGACGAACAAAATGGTTGGGAACAAAATAGAATTAGAGAATATCCTACTATTGGAGACCAGCTTGATGACATCTACCATAATGGAATAGATGCTTGGAAAGCTACTATAAAAAAAGTAAAAGATGACAACCCTAAACCAGGAGAATAAATGCCAGGTAGTATAAAAATAGATGATGGAAGTGGTAACTATACCATATTAACTAATGGTGGTTCGTTAGGTTCAGACAAGACAATTACTATTCCTAATCTTACAGGAACTGTAGGTATTCCTGAAACAGGAACTTGGACTGCAACTATTGAATATAGTACAACCCTTACTGAAACATCTAGTTGGAGTACCACAACACTCACAGGTAATTATTTTAAAATTGGTAAATGGTATAGATGTTCTATACCAAGTATAAGTAGGTCAACTATGGGTTTGTCTGCTGATTTTATAGTCAATTCAGTTTCATTACCTGCCACTACAGCTTCTACTAATAGAACTGTTGCAGGTGTAGATGGTTATAGCTTGGGTGCAAGATATAACACCTCTATCTTAGATGACCCACAACTTTTAGTAGCTTGTGGTGGTAGTGCTACAAAAATTTCTACTAAAGGATTAGATATGAGTAATGGTGGCTCTGGATTTTTATATTGCACAAATACAGGTAGTGCAGGTAATTTACATTTGCATTGGGATTTTGTAGGAGCATAATGATTTACGAAATTTTATCAGAATATAAGCATATAAATACAACAGATGAAAGTGGACACAAAGCTGTCTATACACCTGATATGGATGTATCTGAAGAAAGTCAAGAAATACAAGATTTAGCTAGTGAACATTGGACACAAGAAATTAAAGATGCTTGGGCTAATAAATTATCTAGTGAAGAAAATATAGGTATAGGATAGATTATGAGTTCAATTATTAAAGTTAATACAGTAGAAGAAAGAGATGCTGGTAATGGTGTAACTATTGATGGTCTTAAAATAAAAGATGTAACATCAGGTTCTGTTATGAGTAAGCCTGTGCTTCAAGTTGTAACAGGAACTACAAATACTGATACAGGTTCAATAGCTTCAACATCTTTTACAGATACAGGACTTACTGCAAGTATTACACCTAGTTCAACTTCAAGTAAAATATTAGTTGTGGTTCAACAAAATTCAAGTGTGTATAGAGATAGTAGTTTAGAAATATATGGATATATAAATATAATGAGAGATAGCACAGAAATTGGGGAGTGGTTTGCACAAGGTAGACCTGCACCAGTACTCATAGGTCCAGTTAATATAATGTATTTAGATAGTCCAAATTCAACTTCTGCATTAGCTTATAAAACACAGATTAAAGCTAGTACAACTGACAATGGTGGATTAGTAAGAGCCAATCAATTTTCAACTTCTGGAGAAAGCCCATCAAGTATTCATTTAATAGAGATAGCAGGATAAAATGGACGCAGTAAACATAAAAGCATTAGCAATATCACAACTTGGTGGTACACAGTTTCAAGTTAAACCTGATTTGTCTGTAGTTTATTTTGAGGGTAACGAAACAGAGCCAAGCGATAGTGATATTACAAATAAAATTGCAGAGATAGAAGTACAAGAAGCTAGAAAAAATTCTTACCAATCTATAGCAGACCAATTAGATATGCAGTATTGGGATAATGTTAATGGAACTACTACCTGGAAAGACCACATAGCACAGGTTAAAGCTGACAACCCAAAACCTTAATGCTACAATCCAAATATGGATTACATTATTGGGTTTATATTAGGATATTTTATAAAAGAAATAGTTGTAATTCTTAAAAAATTAAGTAATAATAATCATTCAAACACTGAATGGGAATGGGATAAATGAAAACACAAGTTAATCTAAGTCAAGTACTGCAAGGTGGATTAGCTGCATTGGTGGGGTGGTTATTTAAAACAGTAAATGATTTACAACAAGATGTATCTGTACTTAATGTGCAGATAGACACAGTTAAACAAAGTTTACTTGATTTAGCTGTAAGAGAACAAGAACTTAACAACGCTATAACAGAGATACTTATTAAGCTAGGAGGTGTGTAAGTGGACTGTTGTGGTAATGGTTGTTGCGGTGGCAAGTGATAATAATAAAAGATGATGGCAGCTTTATTAAGATATGCAATTGCAAGTATCCTGATATTAGTTGCCATTGTGAATAGTTTTATAAGTCCTATAACTGTATACTTAGTAAGGAAACAAAGTAAGGAATACAATGAAATTACAAGTTATAAGAACACAACTAGGTAGAGATGCCACCAATGGATTGTTGTTTATTGATGGTTTATTTGAGTGTTATACACTAGAGGACCAGTATCAAGCAGTAAAAGTTATGCACGAAACCTGCATACCTGAAGGAACATACGATATAAAGTTTAGAACTGTTGGTGGATTTCATACAAGATACAAGAAAAGATATGGTGCAGAACACTATGGTATGCTGTGGCTACAAGACGTACCAGGCTTTGAGTATATCTTAATTCATACAGGCAACACTGATGAACATACATCAGGTTGTTTAATTGTTGGTGATACTCAACAAGATTTAGATGTAAACTTTAATGGTATGGTAGGTTCAAGTGTTAATGCATACAAAAAGCTATACAGTAAAGTAGCAAAGCAACTGTTGATTGGTAATAAAGTAACTATTGAATACAGCAAAATACAATTAGAAACTCCTGAAGTTACTGATGTTGATGAAAAATTACAAGAAATAAACGGAAATATTATAAAATTACAAGCTATGCTTAAAGGAAGGATTATAAGATAATGTTTGAGAAATCAAAAAGAGCAAGAAACCAAGACGGTACATTCAAGAAGGATGTGAGGTGGACACCTTGGTCCGAATCGTGGGAGTACAAAATGAGTGACGACTTAAAAGATATGTTAGAGCGTACCGCTTGGACATTCGTTGAAGCGTTTATTGGTGCTTTAACAGTTGCTCCATTAGTTGGTGTAGAAGCTGAAACACTTCAGTTAGCTGCATTAGCTGGTGGTGGTGCTGCTTTAGCTGTTATTAAAACATACGCTAAAAAACAAATTACTAAATAATTTATAGCAAAGCCGAGGGTGTTATCCTTTCTACCTCGGCTCTTGCTTACTTTTAATTAGAAGGGTGCATCTCCTGGTTTAATATCATCTAGTGATTTAGGTTCAGGTATTGTCATACCATTTGAAACTGCTGCAAAGTCTTTCCAACTATTTGGTGTGGCTTTGTTGTCCATCCACCAAGACTTAGCAAACACTTTACCATCTACAGTATCTCCAGCAGTACATTTACCCATAGCTGTACACCTAAAGTCTGGACTTGTTGGCTTTGTTTTCTCACTATCTTTATACCATTTAACAAAAGAACCACAAATACACAGCAAACCCTTTTCGTTTATTGCAGGTTCACCGCCTGGGTGCTTGTCAAATTTAACATCACCATATCCTGCTTCAGCTATTTGTTTAATAGGAGAGCCAGTAGAAGAAGCTCCTGACTCTTTAACAACTTCTACTGGTTTACTCTCCTTGGCTGGTACTGATGACGAAGATGAAACCTTACTCATCTCTTCTTTACTTGGTCTTGCTTTATCAGAACCTTGGTACTTCCAGTTAGCCAATCCACGACCTATTGCGGAAGTCTCACAGTTCTCCATCCAAGCATCAGCATTGGCAAAGCCACCTTGCCCTTTTGTTTCCTGTGCTATTCCTGTTGATACAGGTAGAGCCACTTTTGTATCTGTAAATATTTCTGCTTTTATAGTTACACAAGTACCATCATCAGTAATGTGTACTACATTTGTCTCAATCCTTCCATTAGGATTGTCTGCCCAAAACTTTTTGAGCCTATCTTCTACAGTTTCATAACTGTCTAAATTAAACTTCGCCATCATTCTCCTTTATATTTATTACGTTGCTTGTTCTTTTACATATTGTTTTACATTATATAGTCTGCAAGTGACATTAACACACATCAAGTCGCCTAACTTAACGTATAGTTTTTTGCCACAACTATAACATATGTGAGACATATTACTCCTCTAGGTTAACAAGATACTCAGCTGTAACTCCTTTGTTGGGTTTCACAAACAAACAATATTGTGATGGTCTACCCATACTTGCAAGTTGTTCTTGTGCGTAACTGTTATAACTTTCAGTAGAGCCATTAACCCATACACGAACATCATTAATGTATAGTGATGTTGGTGTGTGATAATGACCACATACTGCGTGGGTGAAGTCCTCCATTAGCCCTTGTGAAGCTAATGCTTTCCACCCAAGTATTTTTTTATTGTATCCATAAAATGGTAAGCCCATACTTCCACGAATATTATCTCCGTGAAAACATAGGAACTTTGCTTTTCTACCTAAGTTAGCAACTGCATACCAATGTTTATCGACACCTTCAGGAATAGTAAACTTGATTCGTTTTTCTCCAGCAAACATAGTTTGTAAAATTTTACCAAGCATTCTATCTGCATTTGTTTCAGGGTTATAATCACGCCTAGACCTACCACCTAATGCTCCGTGATTACCAATAACCCACACACATTCTACTTCATCAAATGCTTCTAACAATATACTAAAGAAAGTGTGCATTATTCTTGGTCCATCTACTGTAACTTGTCTATACAAAGAACTATCAATTAAATGTGCCTGCCCTGGAAATATAAGTTCTCCTTCTACAATGTCTCCCAAAGCAAGTACCACACATTTATCTACATTGTGTGATTGTCTTTGTATGTGAGTAAGTTTGACAATACGGTGTGCATATTCAATAACTCTCTTCTCTGCAACTTCAGTGCCATAGTCCGTGGTTCTCTTGGCGAGTTGGATATCAGAGAGCAAAGGTACGCATATCTCTTTGTCTTTATGGGTTTTCTTTAGATTAGGTTTTGTTATCTTAGGAAGTGTTAGAGTAGACATACCATCTCTAGCACCTTGATAAACTGCCTGTATCATATCTGCTTTCTTGTCTTTAAGTTTGTCAATCTGCTTTAATAATCTTTCATTAGTGCGCTTTAACTCTTTTAACTTATCGCTTTCAGCTTCAGCAATTAGCCCTGCTAACTCTTTGTTATGATTTTTTTTCGGCATATTGTTTCTCTAACTTAACTAGCCAATGTCTTACTCTGCTATAAGAAACTTCAAAGTCAAATTCGTTAGAGAGTATTTCGCTTATAACTCTAGCATTTGCCTTAGCGCCTTCATTAGCAACCCTATTGGATAGTTCATCTATAAAAGGTTTTGCATCTTCTGGTAGTCTTAAATACCAGTTGGTTACTCCACCTACTGTATGTGTAGTTGCCTTAGCAAGTAAGTCATCTACATTTTTCTTTGTGTTATCTATCATACGATAATCATACCATAAGCATTTGCATATGCACACATAAAAATAAAAAAATTATCTATGCATATGCATAAGTAAAGATAAAAAAATAAGGCGCAGGTATTATCCTGCGCCTTATTTAAGACATAGCTAAGAGAGAGCAACCTAGCTTGTCTATAGATTAATGTACATTAACCTATAAAGTTAGCGTATTGAGTTGCAAACTCTTTAACATACTCAAACTTTTCAATAGGTATGATATTGTGCTTTTTCATAAAGCGCGATATCTCAGCCCTGCCCTCATTGTTTAAGTTCTCTGCTGCAGCACACTCTTTTTTGTGGCTCATATCATAAGTACCAACAACTTGTAAATCAGTAACCCATATTCTAGGCTCTTCTTGTTCTGCAAGCCATTTAATAGCATCTAAGTCAATGTTGTTGTTTCCGTGCTTATTAAGTTCAATAAGTGCTTTGTCATCATACTTACCTTTATCTGCAATAACACGAATATCTCCGTGATACAAAACACCATCTTGTCTTACACTACTAGAATAACCAGTGTATCCAGCAATCATAGAAGCTGGTAGTATTCTACATATCTCTCTCAGTTGTTCTACTGACCAAGACATTGAGCCACTACAATCTATCATTACAGAGCCACCTGCTATTCTTTTTCTACGAGCAAATACTTTCCTATCAGTGAGTATTCTGTGTACATTTCTTGGCTTAACACCAGCATCACTTAGTTGCCTATGTAGTTTTTCCTCAACAACTTTATCCCTTCTGTTAGGAACAAACTTATGAAGTAATCCTCTGCCGTGTACACCTTGACCATAATGTCTAACTTTGAAATTAGAATTATAATTTTTATTTGCTTCATTTAATATATTCTTAGACAAATCCTCAGTTAGCCAATCAGGTAATACATTTGAAGCTGTGTTATCTAATATATCATCATCTTCTTTTTCTTTAGGTTGAATATTTCCGTAGTAATCTACATCAAATTCACTCATATCCTCTATTGCTTCAACTAAGTTATTGCTAGTAGGTGTACCTTGATACACTTCTTTGTACATCTTTTGGTGTCTATCCAACATATAATGAACGTGTTCAAAGTATCTGTCATAATCCAAACTTTTAATAGTATCTTTAATATTCTTAGGAGAAATCTTTCTATTTCTTTTTCTACCAAGAACTCTCAAAGCACTATTTTTTATTTGAGCTAACGAATTCAATTTTAAAATAATGAATTTAGTGTCCTCAAATACTTGATTACGAGTTGCCTCTGGCATCTCTAACATCACAGCTTTGTATATAAGAACTTGCCACTCAGTTTGTGAGAGTTTATGAATATCATTTGGCTTCATAGCAAATAACTTAGCTTCAATAAACTCAAAGTTCTCATCATTACCTACTGTGTATTCTCCAAGTTCATCAGCTATTGACAAAGAATAACTCCAATAACTTGAAGCATAGTTAGTACCATAGTTAGCTAGTGTCTGCATAAAGAATTTGTATATATCTTTATCATTAGTATTCTTTCTATAAAATATACTAACAAACTCTTGTAAATTCTTTTTAGCTTGTGCAACTGTAGGATATGGTAATGTATTACCACTGCTGTAATACTTATCACTACTTATAATTGAACTAGTAGTTCTATTACGCATAGCTTTCTTAACCCAAGTATCAGCTTCAAAGTTAGATACTATTCTCTCTGCAACAGGTACACTGGTTGAGTAATCAAACTCACTCAATTTCATATACTTCTTATCAGAGAACAACTTTGATTGCGCAAGAGCAATAAGTTTTTCTCTAGATGAATATCTTTCCTGTGTTTGTACAACTGGAACAGCATTTGTTTTAACTGTTTTTCTTACAGCAGCAGGTGTTGGTACTCTACGAATAAACTTGTTATCTGTACCAAGTGCAAGATTGGGATAATCTTTTACACTAGCTTTCTGTTTTCTTTTAACAAATAACATTACTCATCACTATTCAAAGCAACTACCAAAGCATCAGTAATTTCTTCATACTCATCAGGGAATATAGTTTGTACTGCAAACTCTAAGTTAACTTCTTTGTCAAGCAGTTCGCCTAGTGCAATCCATCTACGGATAGAGAAAGCACCATTGTTGTAGTCAGCGTATACACTACGGAACTTCTCAGGTAAACTCTCCAAAGCACTTGGGTGTACTGTATCAATGTTTATCTTTACAGGAAACCTGTCAAGCAATGCTTCAGGTAAATCCTCTGGAACACCATTCATAGTAGCTATCACTTGAAAGCTAGGTTGTGGTCTTACAGTTTCTTTTCTTTTGTTTGGTAGTGTGAACTTTGCAAACTCAGGGTCGTCAAGAAGGGCGTGTAGAAATGACATAACATCTACACCTGCGTGGTCAATCTCATTAACCACAAGTCTTGCACCATCTTTCCAAGCTTGTACACCAATACCATCTAACCAATCCATACCACCAGTTTCATTTAGAACATAATGTCCTAGCAATTCACTAGCACTACTGTCTTGTGTTAAGGTAACATTGTAAGTATTTCTACCTTCTAAATTAGTTGTGTTTGCTTGATATGTTTTCCCTGTACCAGGTACACCATACAGCAATATTCTTGGTGTTGCACCAATAATTGCATCAAACAATTTCCAACAATTACTCTCTGTCATTGTTTATTCTTCCTCTCTAGTTGAGTCTTTACCCAACATTCTCTCTATATTTTCAATGAAGTCCTCATACATTTCATCTGTATCAGCTTCTTGCCACGCTTTTAAGAAAGCATCTTTCTCATCAGTGGTGGCTTCTGGTTTTATCCACTGTATATCAGGAACATTTGGTAGTAAGTCAAATGCTTCTGCTGGAATATCCACAAATACTGTGGCGTATTTCTCATCAAGTGTCTTACCAGATTTACTTTTAACGATAACCTCTAGCATCAAGCGATAATGTAATTCTGTTGGTACTCCGTTCTTGTGATAATGTGGCATAGCCAACATCACAATAGCAGGAAACCTATCATCTGCTCTATGGTCGTGGTCTTTAGGATAGTCTTTGCTATCATCAATAGTTTCATCTAAGAAACCTTCTCGTATCTGTCTGTTATATCCATTCTCAATAGCCATATCATTTAGCATTCTAAGAATAGGGATAGTAATAGCACAGTTCTTTAGTCTTTCTGTGGCTTCCTCTACATCTTTAGGAAACCCTTCAATACCACTAGGCATTATTCCTCCTCATCTATACAAGATTGCTCTTTACAATCTTTCTTCTCTCCTTTATGCAATGTTTGTTCTTGTTCACCAGTATCTAAGTTGATAAGTATATTTCCGTGATATACTGTACCACTCTCCATATCTGTTGTATCAAGAAACATTTCTGCAAGATAGTCAGGCATTATTTCTCCTCATCACAACACTTACAATCCTGTTGATTAACAAATTCCTCAGGATATTTAGTCTTGTACTCTTTAATGCAAGTAGGACACAAAGCATAAGAGCCGTGTATTAGAACACTTTGAGGGTTATCCTTTGTTCCTACTTCCATACTTACATTACAAAAGTCGCAAATCCAATCATCATCTCCAATACCAGTGTCTAATAATGTATCAAACATAACATCATTACGACCATTCTTTTTGTAATACTCTTCTCTTAACAATCTATCTTTAGCCCTATGTAATATAGGGTTTTTGACTATGGTGTTCACCACGCCATACATTATTGTTCCTCTCCTTCTACATCAGACCATCTACTCTTTTCCCAAAAGGTAGGTTTGTGGTCTATAAGCTGTATCTCATTGTTGTCATCAGCTAGAGAAACTAACTTATCTATTTGTTCAATAGCATCTTTCTTTTTAATCCTTGACATAAAAGAAAAGTCCACAGTTAATTTATTTATATCTTCATTACCTGTGTTAATTAATTCATACACTTCACTCACAACAATCACACTCATTATCAAATGCAGATTGCTTAGGGTTTAATGTATTTATTTCCCATCTAGCAACCTTTTCATTATGTCTGTTGCAATTAACTCCTACCCAAGTTTTGTTATCCTCAAAGAATATTCCCACTTCAAGTAGTTGTGTATAACTACGACCAGTAGCACCACCTGTTTCTTGTATGCAGAGTTTACAATGTACATATTGAGAAAACTCTTTCTTGTTGTTTTCATTTTCTAAGTCAATAGACTTTTCTAATTCATCTTTGAACTTATCACTTAACGGCATTACTCCTCCTCCATTTCGTTAAACAGTTCATTTATTTCCATCACTTGTGTCTTGACAGTATCATTAGCATCATTACTCTCTAATATATCTTTACTAAAGCCATCTCTAATTTCTTTTATAGACATCATTGCTTTTATGTAATCATTTTGAAAGTCTGTATTACCTCTACCCATATGTTCTACAATAACCATTTGAGTTCTTGTAAGTATTCTTACTCTCCTGTCTAAATTTATTGCTAACTTACGCAACTTATTAAACACTTTTCTTATTTCCATTATTCCTCCTCAGTTTTAAGTTCTACATTTTTGAATATATCTGCAAGTAAATCTTCTACTGCATCAGGCATACCCATTTCTCCTGCTGTTTTAGCAACTACATTACCTATTAACATAGGATTACCAATACTTAGTATGTCTGGTGTGCTTTCATAGAACGCTTGTAAAGCAGCCTTCACACCTTCAGCGCTAGAAAAAGCTTCAAGCAAACCTTCAATCATACCAACAGGTACTTCCTCAAGTTCACTAGCTTTGACTACTTGCAGTATCATTTCACCCATACTTTGTATTGTTTGTGCTAACATCTGTTGCCACATACTTTCCCAATACATAGCCATTGCTACCACAGGGGTTTGTGCTGGTACAAAAGCACGTTTCTGGTCTAAGGCTTCTTTCTCGTGGTCAACTACTATTGAGTTAACACCAAAGATTGTTTCCATAGCCAACGGAAAGAAGTTTGCAATATGTTCCATATTGTATTCTTCTTTAAGTTTCTTTATATACTCTTCTCTTTCTGGTTTGGTTTCGTCATAATCACCTTGATTATTTATTCCCATAGTTTCTCTCCTTTATATTCTCTTTACATTTAGTCTTTTAACAGTTTGATATCCACATAAATAACAAATAACTCTGTGATATACAGAGGATTTGACATTAGCTTCTATCATTAGCTTTGAATATTTACCTTCACGGCACATATCACATAACATATACTCTCTTTCTCTTACTACATAGGGAGGCAACTCTAATAGATATTTATTATTGTTTTAGAGTGAGTTGCCTAATCCTATGTGCTATGTAAATAGCGTGGTGTGTACAGCGCGATTACGAAAGGACTGCACAATGTCAAGTGCATTTACTATACACACCACGCTATCTACCTCTGTACTTATTCGCCCATAGGGTATTAAGTTTCAGCAAATAGCTTGTAACACACAATTCCTGTCGCTTCTATGAAGCTCTTTTCTTTTAATTGTTTCAGTATATTATGTGCTACAAGCTACCTACTCAATTAACAAGATACTTAACTTCGTGTATGCCTCGTTTCATTATCATACTTTGAGTACTCTGAGCGAGAGGTCAAGTAGTTTGTTTGAATAGATAGCTTGTAACACACAATGGAAGTTTCAACCCCACCAATCTAGGTATTAGCTATAGTTGGCGAACTGTTAGTTTCTTATGTGCTACAAGCTACCTACTTTCAGTTGTTAGGACAACAGGGAATTAACCTAACTCTTACTCATAGATAGCTTCGCTTATTTAAGGTAAAAAATCTAAATTAAAATTCTTTTTTATTCTATTCTTTATACTATCTTTATTCTTTTTCCAATACACAGAAGTTTTATACTGTGTATGATTTTTATTAACTGGCATTACACCACTTCCTTTCTACAATGTTCGCATTTACGCAAACCTTTTTGAGCAAACTCAACAGGTAGTACAATGAAACACTCAATACATTGAGCATCTGGTTTCTCTACGATAATGTAATCGTATCTGTCATTAGGTTTCCATTGACCATCAGTAACATTAGATTTGTCAGGATTAACTGCGTAGTTGCAAAGGCACTCGCAATCATCTAGTTCATCTAGTTCACAGATACAACAATCGCAATTCTTGATATGCTGTTCAATAGCTTCTGTATTGTCAACAGTATCAATGACTTTATCTGCATCTCTGCTACATAAAGAGCAGAGCTTTTGTCCTACCTTCGTAGTAGCTTCACATAAGCGACAAGTCCACTTGTACTTATCACCATCTTCTACTGGAAGTTGTGGCTCTCTACTACCATTTAAGTCTGGTACTCTTGTGTCAATTACAACAGGCACATCATTGAGCTTGTCATAACCAACGAGTGTTCGCTTTGTTCTAGGAACACTTGGCTTTCTATGTCTTTTACCCATAACTTTTGTCCTTTCTACAATATACATAAAAATGCATACACAACAAATAAAATTTTGTCGCAGATTTATTTTTGCGCCACCAAAATTTTTTGCAATTTTGTTTGTTATTACAGAATGACTTGACATTTTCGTAATTCTTTGATGCATAAATTTATACATAGTAGATTATAAATTTTTTTTTTCGTATATATATACATAGTATTTTTATATTAGTTTTTAGTTATTAGTGTTTGAGATTAGTTATGAGTATTTGTTGAGAGTGCAAGACAGCTCTTGGGGTATCAGACCATCGTTCCTTATTCTCGTGATGGGCTGGTTTATATGGTGGTGGGTGGGTGTCGGGGGTGTGGCGACAAATTTTTTTATGTAGTAAGGTAGATGCAAGGGGAACACCTACCCAACTACTTAGTTTATACCTGACTAAAGTCTGGCATAGTTTCTATAATGGATACTAATTCTGCTAGGTCATTGTTTACATTAGCTACAATGCCTTTCCATTGAATTGTTTTTGGCTCAAAGTAAACATTTTCTTTTTTTAGAGAGTTTACTTTATCATTGATTTCTTTTAATGTACCCTCTAGAGTGTATGTTTCGTCCATAAAAGGACTATACATTTGTAATCTGTCTAGTTTGTATACATAGAATTCTATTATCATAGTTACCTTTCTAGTTCGCACTGCGAACTGCGCGCGCTTGCGCGCGCGCAATTTTATATTGCTTATTTTTTACGATAAGTTGATTTGGCTTTACCTTTTTTCTTAGACCAGCTATTCATCATTTCACGAACTTCTGCTAAAGTACGAACTTTACCTTTAGTTTCTTTGTTGATTTTATCTGTGCCTAATATATCCACTAGGGCTTGTGGTAATGTACCATTTTTATTCAATGCAAACTTACCCTTTTTGAGAATAGATGGACAATTATCCAATATGTCCATAAATTGCACAATGGCTTGATAGCTACCAGAGGGTAACTGTTGCATTGATTTTGATATAGGTAGACCGAATTCATCTACTCTACCAATATGGTAAGTAAATTTACCTGTCTTACTATCGATTAATTTAGCACCACACCAAACAGTACCAAAAAATGACTGTCCTGTGTAGAATTTAGGTTGTTTAACCCAAGTATCACTCATAAGATATCCTTTCTATATAAATAAGCGAAATAACTCTAAAAATAAAAAAAAATAGAGTTATCAAAAAAAGAGGCAGTGTGCTTTTTTAAGGTGTCAAATTTATTCTGTATCCTATTGCGTAGTCTTGAGTGGAAATATTTGAAGATAAAAGCACTGCTTTTATGTAGCAAATATTTATAAGGGAAAGCACAGCATATTGCAGAAAAAATTTTATGGCTTACAAAAAGTATGCTATACCGAAAATGAGAACTCTTAAAACCAGCGCACAAAGAATTAAATCAATGAGGAAGATAGCGCTGGTACTGTTCATCAAAAAGGGGAAAGGGTGGTAGGGTGGGGAAGTGTTCGGCACTTCAAATGAGAGTTGGGGGATTTATGCCGAACTACTTAAGATTATGTATCGTTCTAATGCAAAGGTGCTTGTTTGTACGACATTAAACGACATATGATATTATATAACGCTTTGCGCCACACAATACTCAATGTATTGGGTGTATATAACATTGGGCAAACTAGATGGTGGGAGTTCGTATACAACGCGTTCACGGCGAGTGTTAATCTGGGTGGGGGGGTGTGCTATTATGTAAGATATTCAGAAATTACTGGCAATTCTTCTACATAAAAAAAAGGTAGCTAGTCATCCTATAAGTTATTAATGAAACTCTATCGCTAGAGTAAGTTACAGGTTACAGTAAGAAATATCCCATAAGTTAACTAACTACCTAATGTAGTATTTTAGCATACTTACTGGTAAAAAAGAAGTTAAATAACTCTTTTTTATAGTACGAATATGGGGGGTCTTTCTGCGCATTAGCGGACATATATGCTACGCATAAAAAAAGAATTTGAGTTTAAAACTTTCTAGTGTCCTTGGGTACTAACTTTGTGGTAATCCCAGTCCATCTTTTAGATGCAGTTAGCTTTTTGCCGTACCGATAGCGCTTACCTGTAACACTATAGTTGTTAAAAACTATTTGTGTAAATTACTATAGTGCTATAATAATCTTATTACAAGTTACAGGAGGTAAAATGTTTGACTTTGAAGAACAACTAGCTATTGGTGAGCTAGGAGAAACATTAATAAGAAATTACTATCATTCTAAGAAAGATAATGAAAAGAACCTATATGTATGCAGACCAGCATCATTAGAGGAACAGATGAAAGGTGCAGATTTATTTGTTGTAGATGGACATTTGAATTGTAGATATATAGAAGTAAAAACTGACACACAAGCGTTAGATACAGAGAATGTAGCATTTGAAATACAGATAGTACATAAAGATAAAAAGACTATAGGTGCAGCTATGAAAACATTTCCTGACTTTCTTTTCTACTGGATTTACCCAACTACGCGCATCCTTTACTGGAATCCTAGTGAGATAAATCCTTATTTAATAGATTGGATGACAGAGTACAGAATTGTAGAAGCAGAAAATAAAAAATTTTTTTCACGCACCTTAATAGTACCGCAAAGCGTAGTGCTGGCAACTGGGGTAGTCCATACGCTTGATTTAGATTGGCATAGCGTTGATGAAGTATTACAAGGGGTAGATGGCGTTTCCGCCATCCTTGTTTAGGTAAAGGAGGAAATCCTAAACTACCCCTTAGGTTTTATGTTACCCCATTTATCTTTATTAATAATTTTCTTTTTATTATTATCAGATAGACAAGGTAGTCCGTCTAAGTGGTGTCTGTACTTATGATTACACACTAAACACTTTTGGTGTCTGTTGTATTTAAAATCTACTACTGCCATAAGTTGTTCTATTTGTAAAGCAACCTCTCTAGCTTTTGTATCTATAACTTTGTCTGTAACTTTTGCCATAGTAAAATTATATAATGGCTGGAAAAATAATTTGCAAATATTGCAACAAACTACCTGTGATTAGGAAAAAAATAAAATATTGTGGTAATCTTGGTTGTGTAAATTATAACAATATAGTTAGGAGAAATTATGCCAGTAGGAAAAAAAGGCAAAAAAAAGAGATACTCATCCAAGAGGAAGAGTAAAAATATGGGCTACTAATGCCTAAGATTAAAAAAGGGAGGAATATTTTTAGTAGTCCAGAACTATTAAAAGAATGGTCAATAGATTTATCTGAGGCTTGTGGAAGTATTCTTATAAATAAAAAACCTAATGTGTCTAAAATAGATACCTTAGTAGAAAAATTTGTAATTGATTATAATGAGAATATGGAGAAAATAAATGGCAAAGAAAAAACCAGCTAGAAAACCTATTAATGCAAAAACTAAAGCAACGCTTCAAAAGAAGGCTGCGAACTCTAAATATACTTATGGTCAACTGGCGCAGGTATACAGGCGTGGACAAGGTGCGTACCTTAGTTCAGGAAGTAAATCAGCTTCTATGGCTGCTTGGGCTATGGGTAGAGTTAATTCTTTTATTAGGGGTGGTCATTCTCAAGATAATGATTTAAAGAAAAAAGGTAAGAAGTCTAGTGCCAAGAAAAAAAAGTAAACGTAAAGTTCCTTACGAAAAAGGTGTACCTTCTAAGTATCTTAAAAATAAAAAGAACTCTAAATCTAAAGTAGCATCAGAGATTAAAAGAACTGCTAAGCTTTATAAAGAAGGTAAATATATTAACTTAAAAGCTGTACAGAAAAGTAGAGCAGTTAGGAAAAAAAAGTAATGGCTATAAATTATAGAGGAGAAAAATTTTCTGGTTACAACAAACCAAAACGTACTCCTAATCATCCTAGTAAATCTCACGCTGTATTAGCTAAAGAAGGAAGCAAAGTTAAGTTAATTAGATTTGGACAAAAGGGTGTTCAAGGTGCTGGCAAAAATCCTAAATCAGCAAAAGAAAAAGCAAGAAGAAAATCATTTAAAGCAAGACACGCTAAAAATATAAAGAAGGGTAAGATGTCTGCAGCCTACTGGGCTGATAAAGTAAAATGGTAAAAAACATAGTTTGTATTGCACCAGATTGTGATGCACAACTACCACCAAACAAAACTAAATATTGTAGTGATACTTGCTATAAAAGAATATCTCAAAGAATACACAGAGCTAAACAAAAAGGTGAAACATACGAATTGCCTGTAAAAGAAATTAACGAACCAAAATCTGCAACTGTAAGAAGAGGTTCATTGTATGACAAGTTTAGAAATCAGGGATATGCATCAGAGTTAATTAAAGACCAAATTACAAGACAAGAAGTAGCTAATGCTTTAGGTTGCACATCAGGACACGTTGCTAGAATGTTAGCTGCATTTAGAGAAGATTTAGAAAAAGATATACAAGCAGAGAACTGGGAAGTATCTGATGATGCAAAACAATCTTTAGATGATTTTAAAAATTTTAGAGACAGATACTTTTTAACAGAACAAGGCGTTCCATTTGAAACAGCAGAGTTTCATCATAACTGGATTAAATCTATTAACAAAGCTTTGTTAACTGGTGGTCAGCAAATGATACTTAGTCCACCACGACACGGAAAAACAGAACTGCTTATACACTTTGTTATATGGTTAATTTGTAGAAATCCAAACATTAGAGTTATGTGGGTTGGTGGTAATGAAGATATTGCTATGAACTCTGTAATGTCTGTTATGGACACACTAGACCAAAACGAAAAACTAAAAGAAGATTTTTGTGGACCAGGTGGTAGTTTTAAACCTGCAACTAGAGCAGGTAAGATGTGGTCAAGAAATGGTTTTACTGTATCTACAAGAACTGTATCAGGTATAAAGTCACCTACAATGATTGGTATTGGTAGAGGTGGTAAAATACTTTCTCGTGACTGTGACATAATTATTGCAGACGACATTGAAGATTTTAGTTCTACTATGCAACCTGCATCAAGAAACAATACTAAAAACTGGTGGACAACAACTCTTGGTTCTAGAAAAGAGGAACATACTGCTATGGTGCTTATTGGTTCAAGACAGCATCCTGATGATTTATATTCTGCAATTTTAGAAAACGAAGCTTGGGAAACTATAGTTGAAGAAGCACACGATTCTATGTGTGTAATACCAGAGGTAAATGAAGAAGAACATACTGAATGTATGTTGTGGGAAGGTAAAAGAACTTTTAAGTGGTTAATGAATCGTAAAAGAGATTCTATGACTACTGGTGGATTAAAGAACTTTGAAATGGTTTATCTAAATAAAGCTTTCTCTGAAGCTGCTAGATTGTTTAATCCAGAACAAATAGCACAATGTTACAACCCTACAATGCCATTAGGCACAATACCTAGTGGTTCTTACTTAGTAGCAGGATTAGACCCTGCAGCTACAGGTTATCAAGCAGGATTTCTCTGGGCAGTAGAAACAACAACAAGTGAAGTAAAACTTACAATGGTTGATTTAGACAACCACTTAGGTGGTGGTTTAGATGAAGCATTTGAATTAATTAAAAAATGGTGGGATATGTATGGATGTTACCACTGGGTAATTGAAGAAAATGGATTTCAAAAAGCTATTAGACAAGATAAAACAATTAAACAATTTTGTAATGTACAGGGAATAAAGCTAGAAGGACACGAAACTCATAAAAACAAATGGGATGAAAGATTTGGTGTTACATCACTTGCTCCTATGTTTAACGATAAAATGATTACATTACCTTTTGGTGATGCTGATGCACAAGCTAAAACTACACAATACACAAAACAACTTACATACTTTGCTTCTAAAGGTAGCGGAAGTAGAAGTTACAAAAGCGATATAGTTATGGCTAGTTGGTTTCCTATGAAAGTAGTTAGAACGTTATCTAAACTTACATATGCAGATATAGGAATTGACTACACTCCTAGCTTTGATGGGTATAATAGTGTAGAATGGAACGAAACACCTTGGAGTTAAATGAAACCTGAAGCAATCATTGAGAGAGCAACTTATCTTAAAAATATGCACGATGACGCATTATTAGATAGAGCAAGATTTAGAGCTATTTTAAATGGTGGAGAAGATGGAATTAGAGAATTACTAGGACCAGGACTTAGTAATAACGAAGCATATACAATACCTGCTCCTAACTTATTGTTATCTGCATTAGACAGACTTTCACAAAAAATAGGTAAAGTTCCTTCTTTAGATGTACACATTACAAATGCAAGAGATAGTCAAAGAAACAAAGTTAAAAAAGACAAACTAGAAAGAATTGTTACTGCATACGATAAAATGCAACAATTAGAATTACAGTTACCACAAGTTGCTAGATGGTTACCAGGTTATGGCTTTGCTGTATGGGTTATTACTTCTAAACCAGATGCTAATGGAAATTTGTATCCGTGTGCAGAATTAAGAAACCCATACGATTGCTTTCCTGGTTATATGGGTAATATGCAAAATCCTGATGAATTAGCCATTATACAAAAAGTGCCTGTAAGAAACTTGGTACAAATGTATCCAGAACTTAAATCTTGGTTTGAAGCTAAAGATTCAGAAAACAATTCTTACGACACAATGAATTTAAATTACAGCAATGATGGTAGTTGGGAAAACTCAAACGAAAGTGGAGATGTAATTTTAGAGTATATGAATATAGAAGGTACATATGTTATGCACGTTGCTTCAAAGAAAATTGTAGACTTTGTACCTAATCCTTTAAAATCAGGTCCTGCATTTGTAGTTGCTAAAAGATTTAGCTTTGATAGATTACAAGGTCAGTTTGACCAAGTTGTAGGACTTATGGCTTCTATGGCTAAAATTAATATTTTATCTGTAATAGCAATGGAAGATGCAGTATTTACAGAAACAAACATTGTTGGAGAAATAGAATCAGGTCAATATAGAAAAGGTAGAAATGCTATAAACTATTTGACACCAGGTTCACAAGTAGTAAAACCTACAACAAATTTACCATATCAGTTATTTGAAGCTGTTGGTAGGTTAGAAAGGCAACTAAGAGTTGTTGCTGGATATCCAGTTCAAGATGACGCTATTTCACCAAACTCATTTGTAACAGGAAGAGGTCTAGAAGAACTGGAGTCTGGCGTAGGTGCTATGGTTAGTGAGTATCACACAATACTTGAATATGCTTTACAAGAAATAGATTCTAAAAGATTAGAACTAGATGAAGTATTGTTTAGTAGTAAAAGAAAACCAATATCAGGAACTTATAAAGGCGCATCATTTTCTGAAAGTTATACACCTTCTTCTGACATAGATAAGAACTATGTAACAAGAAGAAAGTATGGTGCTATGGCTTCTTTTGACGCACCTAATAAAATAATTACTGGGTTACAATTACTACAAGCAGGAATTATAGATAAAGAAACTATGCAACAAGAAATGGATGGTTTAGAAAATCTTAGTCAAATTAATGAGAGAATTACTAAACAAAGAACCGAAGATATATTATACCAGATGTTGTTGCAAAATTCCCAACAAGGTGATAAAGCAGCAATGATGGCTGTTGTAGAAATATATAATAATCCAAAACAAATGGGTAGCATATTAGAAAAATATTTTACAGCACAAGGAGAAGAGCCAAGTCCTGAAGAACAAGCTTTGATGCAAGCACAAGCAGCTCAAACACCACAAGGTCCACCTAACTTAGCTGCATTGTTAGGAGGTGTAAGTGCCTGATATAAATCAAGAGTTTGCAAAAATTATTGCACAAAATTATACAGTAGAAGAGCAACCTATGTGGGAAGCTAATTCTGAATTAATTAACAATAATCAACAGTTTCAAATAGAAAAAGTTATTGACATTATGACAGTAGCTTATATTCCTTTAGTAGGAAGAATAGATATTTTAATTGTTCCTGATGATTTTGATTATGGAGAAGATTATGGCTAGACAAGCAAAAAGAAAATATGCATCTGAATCTTATGGTGATTCTAAAGAATTACTAGAACAACAAGCTGGTGCAGAAATGTTTAAAGAAGAGGAATCAGGTGCGATTAGTGCAATACAGAAAGAAGTAGCTGCTACAGGAGGTATGCCTAATGTAGCTAATTTACAACCTATAAATAGACCTACTGAAATACCTTTTGAATCAGTAGAACAAAATAATTTAAATCAATTTGGTTCTAGTTTACAAATGGACAAAAACTTTATACTAAGGCAAATGTATGCTGTACTACCAAGTTCAGATATATTAGCTTTAATGGATGATGGAGTTACTTAAATGGCGTGGGAGTGGAGTTTTCCATCTCCGTATCAAGACGCTCTTGATTCAGAGTTTGTAAAACAAAGAAAAAACCAAGCACAAGAACTTAGAAATTATTTCTCTCAAAACGATATAGCACAAAACTTAATAGGTATATCTCAAGAATATGGGTTCTTACCTACAGATGTACAAGTAGCAGGTGCTATGGTTGGTCTAACTAAAGATAGTCCTGAGTTTACATCTATCGTAAATTCATATATGGAAAAAGAAAGAAGTTGGTGGGAAAGTATAAAAGCATCTGGTAGAGGTGCAATTAGAGGTGCTTTTGTAGGTATGGAGTCTGCTAGCCAGTTTGTAAAAAGATTTGGTACTGCAGGTATGAGATATTATTCTAAAAAACAACAGAACCCACTATTGTTTTTTACTGGTATAGGTACAGCATTAGCAGCAATTAATCCTGACTTTCATACAGAATTAAAAAATACATTTGAAGAAACAGGACCTACATTAGCAGGTAGAGCTTTTAAAGAAATAAAAAAAGGTAACAAAGTTAATTTAGGTGAAGGTTACTTTGGAAACTCTACATTAGCTGAAGATACAGAAGTTTATAAAGAATTAGTAGGTAGAGGTGCAGACCCAAACATTGTAAAAGAAGCTGTACAAGAACAGCTAGGAACACCTTTATCACAACCTACAATACAAGATAGAGAAAAAGCAGCACTAAGCTATCAAGGTAGAAAAGGTACTGTTAAATTATCTCCTGGTCGTGTAGCTGCTGTAGAAATATTTGAACCAGGAAGTAAAGCATTTAAATTTATGTCAGGTGTTATTGATGGTGCTTATACTATATTTACAGACCCTACAACTTATTTAGGTTTAGGTATATCTAGAGCAGGTAAAGCAGTAAGAACATTTACACCTAATAATAAACCAGGTCTTATAAATAAAGCTGTTAGAGCAACAGTTCATCAACCTACCGCAAAAGAATTTTATACATCACAAACAGGTAGAGATATTGCAGATTTATTTGTAAGAGCTAGTACATATGATGAAATAGACATATTAACAAAAGGTCAACTTAAAAATTTAGATAACGGTGCTATTATCGGCAGACAACTTAGAGATGCAGATAACGCATCAGAAGTACAAAAGATACTTATAGAAACTACACAAGACAATTTAGGATTTAATAAACGTCTAGATTCTAACTCTTTAATATTTAAAGGTAAGTTTTCTAGAGCAGCAGGCAAAGCATACTATGGTTCAGATTATGGAGCAGGTGGATTTAGAACTGCTATGAAATTAAACAATCAAGATTCTAAATGGGGTAGGTTGTTTCAACAGTTTCCTGCACCAAGATTGCACGCTAATGATTTAAATACAACATTTTTTGAATTAAAAGCTTGGATGAAATTTGCAAAAGTAGATGATGAAGTTGCTGTAAAAGCTTTAGATAGAATTGCAGATGGTATGGAAGACCCTGCTATTACTGCACTAGCAGATATACCATTTGATGCACAAACACCATATGACCCTAGACCTGCAAACTTAGCTAAGTTATCTTTAATACTTGATGTCATAGGTGGTGATGATGGTGTATTTACACATATAGCTGAGAAGTTTAAAGCTTTAGAATTACCAGAAGAGTTGTCTAAAGGTATTAAAAAGTTTATGGGTTCTATTGATGAAACTAGAAAATACTTTAGAACAAATATGTCAGAAGAATTTTGGCAAGGACAAAAACTAGATATTGTAGATAGTCAAGGTAATGCAATACTATCTCAACAGTTTGAACTAGAAAAAGCTTTAGAGATTGTAGAAAGAGTTGCTGAAAGAGCTGGAGTTAAAAAAGTAGAAGTAGGTGGCAGAAGAAGATTAATTAGAGATGCTAGGTCAGAACTTGAACAACTAGAAGATGCAGCAGGCACAGGAAATATTATTAGAGGTTGGTCAAGATATGGTGATGAAGGTGTAGAAACATTTGAAGTATCTACTGCAGGTGATGAGTTTGGTAAACAATTTTCTGCATTAAATGCAAAGTTTGCAGATGGTGACTTAGTAGAACTTAAATGGGCAAAAGCTAAAGGATATACCAGCATTAAAGCTGCTAAAGGTAATGAAGCAGTTGATGCTGCTGGAAGGGTTATAGATAACTTTGATTACTATCCTAGATACAAAAAAATATGGGATGCTTGGGCTGATGAAAATCCAGACTTAGTAGAACAACTAGCAGTAAAAGCTAGAGGCAAACAACTTACAGATAAGTTTGCTAAAACAGATAATTCACAAGCTAGGGCATTAAGTGAAATTATTAATGAAAGATTTGGTAAACAAAAAATAGAAAACATAGTTGGTGAAGGTGAACCTATACCAATGTTTTTTAAAGTTAAAAAAGCAGATACACCTTTTGCAAATAAAGACACTAACACTATGGAACTTATTATGCAGGGTAAAAGAACATCTACAACTAGGTCATTAGCAGGTTATAAAGGCGCACCTGAAGTAGGGCAAATTAGACAACTCTTTGACCAAACAACAGGTAGGAAAGTTTTAGTTCGTGTAAATAACGTTGAAACACTTCCAAAAGATTTATTTACAAATCCTAAATTAGAAGATAGAGCTAGAGAAATTGCTAAAAAGGAAGGATATACATACGAATTTTACAAGCGTGAAATATCTAGAAAAGATTTCTTTAAAAAAGGTGAAGCAGTTCGTATAGATTATGAATTAGCTGGTCCGAATAATATTATTGATGATTTAAATGTTCCTTCTATGAATTTTCTTAAAGATGATTTTCTAGAAGAAATATTACCAGAAGCTACTATAGACAGGCTAGACCCAGAGATGGAAGTGCTTGTAAAGAAAGTAAGTAGTGGTGGTCAAGAGGGTGTTGACTTTTTAGGTTTACAAATAGCAGATGATATAGGTATTGAAACTGGTGGTGTCGGTATGCCTGGTCTTACACAACGTACAATTAAAGATGGTAGATATGATAGCAATGCAGGTCAGTTACTTAAATACAATGTTGAAGATTCAATAGATGACGCTATTAAAAGCACTGAAGATAGTCTTGCTAGGTTAGAACAAAAAATAACACAAAACACTAAAGGTCTAAAATTTCAAGATACATTTAAAGAAGAAAGATTATCTCCAAAAGAAAGAGCTAGATACTATCAAATACTTAATAAGAAAAAATTTGGAGATATAACTGAAACAGAAATAGCTGACAGAATTGCATTAGAAATAAAAGGTAAAGGCGGATTAATTAATTTTTCTAAAAGAGAAGATGCAGTAAAAGCTTTAGAAGAATATATAAAACAAGTTACTGAAGGTGGTGGTGATGCTTCACTTCTTAAAAGACAAATTGTTTTAGAAAACGAAATAAACAGATTAACAAAAAAAGTTGAAAAAGAAAAATTAAAGAAAATAGATAAAGGTGTTCTTCCTGAAAACTATACAGACGAACAATTACAAATTGCTTTAAGAAAAGCTGAATTTGCTGAACAAGAATTACGAAGACTTAATGTAGAGTTAGAAGGTAAGAATTATCAAGGTGTAGACCAACAAGGCAAAAGAATAAAACAAACTACAGTTAAAGGTAAAGATGTTACAAAAGGTGATGACAGAAGTGTTAGAGAAATTGTTGATGACTTACAATTTAAAGCAGCAATACTTAGGTTTGTAAAAGATAAAAGCATTCGTTATAAAGCTCAGTATCAAGTAAAAACACCAGTTCGTCAAGGTGACGGTAAATTTAAAACTGCTATAACAAACCATAGCTATACAGTAAAACATTTTACAAAAAACGAAACAGACACTGGGTTAAGTCCTGAGTTTAATGTCTTAAAGTTTCTGAAAGAAAATAATCTTCCAGAACCAACAGGTGATTTTAAAATTGTAAGAGAAATTGATTTTTATACATTTGATGAAAAAGGATACAGAGAATTTTTAGGGGGTACACAGGTACTTTCAGATGCACAAGTAAAACTACACAATACAAAAAAACAATTATTAAAAATCAACAATCAAATAATGTACCAAGGCAATGATGCTGCTAATTATATAAAATTACAAGACGAATTAAATACATTAACTGGTGGAGATATAGGTGCTATGAAACCTAGACCAAGAGATTACAAATTTAGAACTACTGCAAATGTAGATAACAATGATGTAACAATAGTTGCATTTAGAAAAAGTCAACTTACAAAAGGTGGTGGTGGTACTGCTAAAACTATATTGTACGCATCTAGAAACAGATGGGTAGGACCAGAGTGGAAAGATGAAGTTGCAAAAAATATAGACAATTACAATACAGGTGTTTTTAAAAAGACACTTAACAAACCTTTGATACTTATTGATTTAGAAAATCCAAATCTTACAGATGACTTTATTGTAGAAGCACAAAAGCTTCTTAGAAACAAAACAGTTAATATTGCAGGACCTGCTGGATTTAAAGACAGAGATGTTCTAGAAAGTGTTCTTAAACCATTGTTTATTAAAAGCAAAGCTCCATTTAAGAAAACAGAAAAAGGTTCTAAAGTAATACAGAATGCAAAGGTAACACCACAACAAATACTTAGCTTCTTTGAAAACAAAGTACAGAACTATGAAACAATGGAGAGAATTAGTGAACAGTTATTTAATGAAGCACAAATTGAAAACATTGCAAAGATATCAGGCAGACCTACAGCTCAACTTATTGCAGAGTATTTAGGTACTGATGCAATACCACTTCCTGATGCAAGATTATTTTTAAGAGTATATTCTCCAGCAAGAGAGTTCTGGATGAGAGCAGCAGGTAAGGGTAAATTAATACCACAAAGGCTTGCAGGTTTACAAGAAGATGAAGTTATAGCATCTCAGTTTGAAAAAGAACTAGCTAAACCAGTATCTAGACTTTATGAACTTACTATTAAAGATGACAAA
>CEOC01068701.1_pt1 | contig 27334 bp, 13 predicted proteins | sample 356191 | NCBI WGS metagenome assembly CEOC01 (sample SAMEA2619952, study PRJEB7988) | marine metagenome | biome: marine biome (ENVO:00000447); feature: deep chlorophyll maximum layer (ENVO:xxxxxxxx); material: "saline water (ENVO:00002010), including plankton (ENVO:xxxxxxxx)" | depth 17 m
TCTTTGGCCGATTCAGCAGTTAGATCTTCCATGCTTGTTGCATCCATACCGTCTAGTTGTGTTATATCAATTTCACCTGATGCATTATTAATGAATGTGTTTGTAATCTCTGGCGGTAATAATTCTCCAATGGCATCGCCAATAGCACCAGCCACAGCACCAAGTGCCGCGCCTTTGATTGACTTACCAGCCGCTGTTGAAAGTTTATCACCTTTGAGTGTGTTACTTGCTAGTTTTAAAAAGAAACCAATTGCCGCACCACTTACAATACCTCCACTTGCAAAAGCAAGTACTGAAGTCATTGCACCAATTATAAATGCCGCCTTGGCAGGATTTTCTTTTGCAAATCCTCCGTAACCATCAACTATTGAAAGTATCTTTTGTCCTGCTGGATTACCTTGCAGTTTCTTTTTTAATTGTCCTTTAAGATTTTCAAACTGTTGATCAAAGTTTTTAATTGGTCCACTTTGCTGTGCCGCATCGGCTAGTTTGTTAATTTGATCTGTAAGTTTTTTAGCTTGGTCACCTACTACTTGTCCTGCTTTACCCAATGCAGTTTTGTTATTGCCTGAGTCTATTGCAGTTTGTTCTGCATCACTGAAGATTTTATCAATCTGTTTAGGAGATAGATCAGCTTCTAGTAGTTTGCTCATGCCTTCTACTAATGGCCATACATCTTTTTCCCATCTACCAACGTAGATACGTTGTGCTTCTGTTAGCTCTTGCCAACTTTCAGCAAGTATTGTTTGTGATTTTAAATTGTAGTTTGTAACTTCGCCTAACTTCATTACCTTATCCTTACAATAGTGCCGCTAATTCTTTTTTACCATTAGCATCTAAGCTATCGATAGCCTTTTGAATGTTAGCTGGTATACCACTAGCACCTGCTTGTCCACCTGCTGGTGCGCCAGCACCACCGGCACCCGGTTTCGGTGCGTTAGGATCTCCAGGACTTCCTGGTTCTGTTCCTGCGGCCGCTTGTCCATCACCGCCTTTGAAACTATCCTGTGCAGTATTCTGTAAGATGTCATCAACCTGTTTAGGTGTAAGCTGTCCTTGTAAACCTTTTAATCTGTTTGTAGGTAATCCTTGTTTTTTCATAAAGTCAGATACTTGATCAACTGTCGGTTGTTTAGGGTTACCACCTGTTTGACCCATATATCCTCTATACTGTGTAAACAATTCTTTAGCTTTTGCGTTAGCGTCGTTTTTTCCTTGCATTCCTGCGGCGGTGCCTTTGGCACCCACGGCGCCAGCCACTTTTGCACCTACTTTACGTGCAACGTTCCCTAAGACATTACCACCGGGAGCTTCATTAACAACGTTTTCACTTGTTATTTGCGTTATTTTCATGGTTTGCTCTCCTGTTACTTTATATTTATACATAATTCATCGAGTACACCCCGTAAATACTCTTATGCCTCAGAAGAGATATAATGTTATTGAGTGCGACACTAAAGAGGTTGTTACTCAATGCAGTGATGAGTATGAAGCAGATTTAACTATTGCACAGTTAGTTGATTCAAATCCTAACAAGCAATACAAAGTTGAAACTGTTGAAGTGTATGATAGTGATGCGTTCCGTTATGGACGTGATCCTGAATTGCACTAGTGTTTAGTAGATGAGCTTAACGCTCATCTGTGTTTTCGCTATGCTCAAACACGTTTTTTCATATGTGATTAATATAAGTGCGAAGCACTTTGCTATCATGTAGATAGTTGAGCCATACTTCGCCCGTCTCCGGGCAAAGTATTGTCGCCATCATGTGAGATAAGCGTACCATCTTAACAAAGTAGATTACATATTAATATGTACAGAGGCGGAAACCCGTCAACCCCTTACTACAGCCTTCGCAATAGTCTCGGAACCCTAATATAACCCTGTTAAGCAAGTTATACTAAAGCTGTGGTTGTATCTTTTTCACAGAGCCACGATCTTTTAATGCCTACGTTAGCATCAAGCCGTGCAACGTACCAGTTCCAGTCACAAGATCGATGTGACCTCAAGGTAAGTCGAGCTACCCCGACCAAACAATGTTGCTATATAGTGAATTTTAATGTGCCTACACAGTATATTAGTGTATAGTATTTTGTGTTATTGTAAAAGTGGCTTATTTGCCTTTTAGGCCTTCACGCAGTATCTTAGATCCACCTACTCTAACGTTTATAATGCCGTTGTAGTACTCGTCTGTTTCTAATACCCTACGTTCAAACTGCTCTCTTGCCTCTAAGTAACTTGCTATGCCTCTGGATTCGCAGTAATACAGTATTTCTCGTGTGAACTTGTCTTCGCCTAGTTGTTGTACGTCTTGTTGTAGGTGTTCTGATGAACCCCAATAGTCTTTCCAGTCTGATTCTACCTTGCTTCTACGTTTATTCTTCTTACCTTTAAGTGGTGGTCTTGTTTTTTTAAACTTTGCTAGTTTTTTACCTATGTATTTTTTGTTGTTGGTTGTGTTCGTGATTAGATACACGAATGCTTCACAATCCTCTGGTAATGTTTCTATTAATTTGCCCTTATATGTCCATTGCATAATGATACTTACTCAGTATCAGTGCTAGGTGTTTCTTTTTTGGCTTTGTATTCGTCTATGATTTCAACTCTACGTTCACTTGCTAGTTTGCGTATCTCACTTAACCATTTTCTAGCTGATCTTTTGGTACGTTCGCTCTTGCGTATTTCCCATGCTTCGTTGGCCTTGTAGTATTCAAGGTATGCTTTGGTTAATTTATCGTGTGTATCGTCTTTCATTGTTATTGCATTATTTCAACATCATTATCATATGATGTAAATCCGTTTTCTTTAACTACTTTTAATACATTAGTTACACGACCAGCAAGTTCTTCCTTGTGCGATATTAGGTAAATGTTCTTTTGACGTTCTCTACCCATTTTCTTAAGAACACTCATGCTGTTTTCAACACCGTTTGCATCCATACCACTATCAACCAACTCATCAATAAACAATAAGTTGATGTTTTGATATAAACTTTCCCACACATCACGGAATGCCCAACTCATACCAAGTATAAGTCTATTACGTTCACCTCTACTTAGATTATCAAAGTCTAAGTCCTGTCCTAGTTGTGTAATTTCAACACTTAGATCGTTCTTAAACACCACTGTATGCGGAAGTCCTAGCTTGTCTAAGTAGTATGTAAGTCTATTATTCAAGTATGCAAGGTTCTGATCGATAATCTTCTTACGTATAAAGCTGTCTTTGTTTGTTAGTAGCTTATATAAAAAGTCCTGGTGATCTTTTGTGCTATTAAGATCATTTACAGTATCCCAATTCACTTCTTGTATTGCAGTTTTCTCTAAATCATCAATCTGTTCTTGATATGGATCTAGTTCATCTGTCTTTTCTTGTAAACTTTTAGTCAAAGAGTCAACGTTGCCTCTGTGTTGATATGCTTCTTTGGCAGTTTCATAAAACGTATTAGGTTTTGCATCAAGTTCACCTAGCTCTGAGATCTTAGAATTTACTTTTTCTAGTTTTTCAGCCATGCTAGTTTGATAAACATGAGCATCACCATAATCTTTTTGTAACTTGTCTTTCATTTCTTCAAGTTTATCATCATGCAGTTCTTGACCACAAGCATAACACTTGGCAGTTTCTAGATCATCCAAGTCTTTACCAAGTTTGTTTACGTTGTTATCAGCTTGTTCCAATGCACGTTCAACAGTTGCTTTTTCTTTTGTAAGGTTGTTAAGATGTTTTGTGTTTTCTTCCCATGTTTTTAGTTTCTCATGATCTTCTAGTTCGCTATCAATGTCTAGTTGTTCTAGTTCCTTGATTGCTTTTGCAAGTTTATCACAGTCTTGCTTGTTTTGTGCAATCCAAGCCTTGCGTCTGCTGTGTAAACGTTCAATGTTTTCTTTAATCTTTTCATTACTGCTTGTTACTGCTTGTATTCTAGCATTTTCTTCAGTAAGTCTATCTCTTGTAATACGTATTTGTTCTCTTAACAAATCAGCTTTCTCAGAAAGTAGTGTAATACCAAGTAACTGTTCAATAATAGTACGTTGATCGTTGTTCTTTAGTGCTAAGAAGGGCTCTGTGTAAGTATTAAGTGCCACAATATGCTTAAACATATCATGACTCATACCTAACAAGTCATTTATATCTTCTTGTGTTTTACGTGAGTCACCCTGTGACTGATCTGACAGCTCTTGTTCTTCATTATTAATAAAGAACTTCATAGTATTAGGCTTACGACCTCTTTCTACTTTATATTCTTTGCCATCTTTTTCAAAAGTTAGTGTAACTAACATTCCTTTATTGTTAGTTTTGTTAACTAGGTTATCTCTTCTAATGTTCGTTAGTGCTTGGCCGTACAGAGCATAAGATAATGCGTTGATTATCGTAGTTTTACCTGTACCGTTACGTGAACCAGAATCGTCACCTCCTTGATCTAAGTTTTCGCCAAGCACTAACGTTAGTTGTTGTTTGTTAAAGTCGACTGCCTGTGTAGTATTACCCACACTCATGAAGTTTTTTACTGTAATGTTCTTTATCTTAATCATCTTTACTTAAATCTCTATATATGCTCAGTAGTTTTGCTTTATCAAAGCTGTCTGATTCAATTGCTTCAATCTCTTTTGCAACAATTTCGTCTACACTTTCAAACTTTGTGATATCAATGTCTGAATTTATTTCATCATCTTGTGTATTAGGTATAAGACTAATTTCTCTACAGTCATAATCTTTCATAAATGTTTCTTTTATGAAGTTTGCTTCTTCATAACTGATAGGCAAGTCCAATGTAACACGTAGATACATTTTACTTTTTATTAATGTGTCTTTTTCATCTAACAATCTTGAAAGTTTTACTGTTCTGTACTTCGGACAGTTCCACCAGTTTATGTATTGTGGTTCACCTCCATGTTCAAGTATCATCATACCACGTTCATCATCCCAGGCATCTGCGTAATTGTGAGGAAGAGCATTACCTATATAATGAACTGGACCTTTTACTTGACGTTTATGGAAGTGTCCACTGAATACATATTCTTGGTTCTTGAAATGATCTGCTTGTAGTTCACCTGTGTCAGGCATCTGTACCATAGCATTCATATAAAAGTTTGGAAGTTCAAAGTGACCAAATATGTACTTGCTTTTAATCTTAGGAATCTTTTTCCATTCATCTCCGACTAACCAAGGTATAAGTGTTGTATCACCTTCAGTCATCATTTCGTTGACCATTGTAATACCTTCAATGTGCCTTGCAAAGTCAATTGAATTAATATCTCTTTTGTCTTTATAATATAAATCGTGGTTGCCAGGGAAGAAGTAAAACTTCTCAAACGCCTGACCTAGCTTCTCTAGACTTCTAATAGTTGCGTCCATTGTAGTAATGTTCAAACTATTTCTGTTGTGATGCCAATCACCACAAAAGATTCCAGTTTCGCAACCATTTTCTTTTGCTTGTTCTATATACCAATCAATAAATTCTTCACAATCATCATTATGAATCTTAGAATTACTCTTCAATCCAAAATGAATGTCTGTAAATACTGCTACTTTCTTAAACAAAACTCTTCCTCACTGTTGATCTTAGTATTGTACACGAAAAAATCGTATAAGTCAACACTATTTCTTATCAGAACTTTCCTTGTTGTGTTCAGCCACTGATTTTTCCCACTGACCCTGATTCTGTCTAGTAAAGGAAGGATTCATATGATTCATTTCTAATATGTCATCTCGTATATTTTGATTACGTTTTTCAATATTAATAATCCTTACAAATGAATTTGTAACTGCCGCCGTGTAGTATGCAAACGGATTGTTTGATTTTGATTCATCAAATTGTAAACCAATTTGTGTTAATTGTAATATTGCTTGACCTTTCATTTCGTCATTGTAGGTATAACCTCTAACATTACCTCTTGTTGCATAACGTTCACATAACTTCATCCACATCAAAGCTAACTTGTTTGTAGCCTGTCCATGGCTTTTGCTAAATGATCCATTACTCATTCCGCCTTCCCAATGGCTTTTGCCAACGCATATCAAGTTGTCGTTCTCATCAAACTTGTAATGCTGAAATGGTGGAAAATTAAGTTTTGTCTTCGTATCTGCAATAGTTTTGGGGTTTTTCTTTCTACCTTTTTCTTCAGGTATGTGGTCATACGTCATAATTCTAAAAATAACGTTGGTTTTTGCAATCTTTTTGTAGTCTATAGCACAATCGGCCTGCTTAACTTTCTCGCCAGCTTCTTTCCTTGCTTCATATTCCTTCAAACCAAGCCGTTTTGCCTGGTTTCTTTTAGCATCTGCTATAGTTCTTATGTTAATTTTGTCAACACTAGGTAAAATAATATCATATTGTGCATAATCGTCGTCTGTATAACTACAAAATGTGTTTTTTGACTTATGGATCTCTGATAATATATCTCTGTTGTTGAGATAGTTCACTCTTTTCATATTTGTTTTCTCCAAACCTTAAATAATACATTATTATAAACTACGCAGTTAAAAAAGTCAACTAAATACTTGTAGGAGTTTACCAAAATGGCAAGAAGCAATAGAAGTAACATTATAAACAGTTCGACGTATGATGCCGAGTATGCTCGTGAAGTTGCGGCAACCAAAGGCTTAACTGGATCAAATCCTCTTGAAGGACCAGCAGGTGGTAATTTTAAAATACCTGAAGTTGACTTTTCAAACATTGGTGCAGACATTGGCAAAAAAATACGTACAGCTTTAGGTGACGTTCCAATAGGCGGAGAACAAAATCCAGGTGGATCCATAGGCGATGCACAGGTGCCAGCGAATGCAACATTTGGAAAAAGTGTTGAACGTGATTGGCGTGTTAAGTTAAGTGTACCCAATGTGTCTCCGTTTGATTCAGCGCCGATATTGCAACCCATTCGTGAAACAGGTGGATTGGTTTTTCCATACACACCTACGATCATTGTTGCTCATAGTGCCAACTACAATTCAATAGCGCCTACACATACTAATTATCCGTATTTTGCTTACCAGAATTCACAAGTGGATCAGCTTGTTATTACAGGCGACTTTTTTGTACAGAATGGTACAGAAGCACGTTATTGGGCAGGTGCTTTACATTATCTAAGAAGCATGACAAAAATGTTCTTTGGCGGAGAAGCAAGTACAATTGGTGCACCTCCTCCTATAGCAAAACTAAATGGTTACGGAGAACACATTTTTAATGATGTGCCTGTTATAATTACACAGTTTACAATTGACTTACCACAAGACGTTGACTATATCTCAATGGGACTACCAGGAGAAAGCACAGGAACAACAGGAGATGCCGACAAAGACAAACGTAAGTTTATAGGTTGGGCACCTTCGCAGTCATTAATTACTGTAACAGTTCAACCAGTTTACAGCAGACGTGATATTGCTAAATTCAGTTTAAACAAATATGTCAATGGTGGATACATTGGTGACGGAGGATTCATCTAATGGCCAAGTACAGTGGATCAAGTCCTTACAAGCTCACACCTGTTAACAGTACAAAAGAGTATATGGATTTCTTTAGGATCAGAACCATACCTGCAGGTAGTGATGATGTTGAATACACTATTGCACCTCAGTATAATCAAAGACCAGATCTATTAGCACATGACATTTATGATGATGCAAGACTATGGTGGGTGTTTGCACAAAGAAATTTAGACATCATAGAAGATCCTGTATATGATTTCAAATCTGGAGTAACAATCAAAGTACCTAAGGGCGGGGCGTTAAAGAGTGCATTAGGGGGAACGTAATATGGCGTTGACAGAAGGTGAAAAAACCGGCGGCATAGACGAAGAAAAGGATTACTCTACGCAAGGTGAAGTTTTAAACGGCAAAGCAACTACCGATACTAATAAAGGAAATCCCCATGCCAATGATGCTCAAGCATCCAATGACGGTAAGACTCAAGACAAAGAAAAAACCAAACTTGAATACGTAACAACTAAAAATCTTCAAACAAATATTTTAGAACAGTTTGTAACACACAATCAAATTTGGAGTTTGTATTGTTTAAGTCCACACGAGATGCAGTTTCCAGATGATACCTACATGAAAAGTGAACCTGTGGTTAACATCATCAGAGGTGGTGGAGGCGGACAGAACATCGGTGAAGGACGCAGAGTTACAACTGCACAAGAATCACAATCACCATTTAGCGGTGGCGGTGGTAGAGTTGAATACTATATTGACAACGTGATGATAGAAAGTGTACTAGGTCAAGGTGGCCCAACTAGAATGCCTCCAGTACATCAATTTAGATTTGAAGTAACAGAACCTTACAGTATGGGAATGTTTTTAGAAGCATTACAAATAGCGGCTCAAACAAACGGATATAACAGTTACATTGATTCTCCTATGTGTTTGGTGTGTGATTTTATAGGGCATACAGATGACGGACAAACAAAAAGAGTAGCAAGAAGATATTTTCCAATCCAGATGTCAGGTGCTGTAATGACAGTTGACGCAGGTGGAACAAAGTATGAGTGTGAAGCTATTGCAACAAGTGGTGCGGCAAACAGAGATTCAGTACAACGTCTACAAACAGATGTAACTGTAATTGGTGGTACTGTTGAACAAGCATTACAAAGCGGAAGCCAAAGTTTAACAAGAGTTATGAACTCAACATTACTTGAAAGAGAAGCTACAGAAACACAGGCTTATGCAGATGAATATATTATTTTGTTTCCTAAAGCAGAAGATATTGCAAGTAAAAAACAATTAGAAAATGACAACAGTGGTGGTGAAGCCGCAACGTATGATCCTGAAGAGGAATACAGAACAAGATATGGTGACACAGGCGGTAAGCAAGATGTTAACTACGAGGAATGGTTTAAAAATGTTACAGGCTTTAGTGTTAAAAGATCTAAAACTTCAGATGCACTAAAAGCCAATAGTGTTGAAGTTGAAACTATGAACGAAATAGGAAAAGGTAAGCTACTTGAAGATAAGCTAGACAAGGGCGGAGTAAGACCTGCAAACTATTACGCAAGTTATGACAAAGAAAAAAATGTTTATGAACAAGGCAATATTGCAATACCACCTAACCTAAGAGCATTTAAATTTACAAAAGGAACAAAAGTAAACAACATAATTGAAGAAATGGTTGTTGGAAGTTCCTATGGTAAATCCTTAACGGATAAGCAACCAGACGACAAGGGTTACAGAGAATGGTTTACAATACAAACTATGGTGTTTAGTGTTCCTGTAAAAGAAGTGCAAAGCAAAAAAGCACGTATGCCTAAGATCTATGTGTTTAAGGTTATACCTTACAAGGTTCATGCAAGTTTATGGATGAAGCCTAGTGATAATCCACCTGGTGTAAAAAATATTATTAGAGAAGCTAGAAAAGAATACAACTACATTTACACAGGTAAAAACAAAGACATCATAAACTTTGATATCAAGTACGATTATAGATTCTTTACGCCAGTACCTAAAGACAAAGGTGCTGTAGCAGAACACAACTTTGCAGGTGAATCGTCAACGGATAAAACCAAAGACGGTAAAAAACTTGTTGAAGGTGATGGTACTGAAAAAGAAACAAAGTTTCCTATGAAACAGGTTGGTGCTTCAGACGTACAACCAATTGTTTCAGGTATGGCCGCAGTTGGCGGAGATGAAAAAGATAAGATAGCAAGAGACTTTCATAACGCACTTATTAACAGTAACGTTGACTTGGTTAAATGTAATTTACAAATCATGGGCGACCCTTGGTTCTTAAGCGACAGTGGTATAGGAAACTATCAAGCTGATGCAGGACCAATAATGTTTGATGACAGTTCTACACCGCCACAGATGGATTACATAAGACAGCAGGTTTTTATTTTATTAAATTTCAAAACACCTTTTGATTATCCAGACAGTTGGAACGATTGGTTAACACCTCATGATAACTCCTTGTTAGATGCAAAAGGCGGTGCTATGACCGTGGAACCGTTTAGCGGACTTTACAGAGTAACAAGAGTATCAAGTGAATTTTCACAAGGACAGTTTAGCCAAACACTGGAACTGTTACGTATGCCTAATCAGAGCTTGACAGATGATGAAGCAGATTCATTTATATCTAAGTTGAAAGAACAAAAAGATGCCAACAAAGCACCAGGAAAAAAGCAGGAACAATAGGATATGGCAGTACAAAGAAATCAAAACATTGATAGAACTAGTAAGCATGAAATAGTAACCATGGAGCCAGGCCCGTATGAGGCTGTGGTTATTAACAACTTGGATCCACAGTATCATGGTGCTCTTACTGTAAACTTATTAAAAACAAACACAGCACAGAACGAAGCGTTTGCAGATGGCGAACTTTATACTGCAAAATATCTTTCACCGTTTGCAGGTAACACACCTGCGTTTGCAAACACAAAAAATGACAGCTACAGGGAATCACAACAGAGTTATGGTATGTGGTTTGTTCCACCAGACGTAGGAACAAAGGTACTGGTTATATTTGCAGAAGGTAATCCTAATATGTGTTACTGGATAGGTTGTGTAAATGACACATATCAAAACTTTGCAGTTCCTGGTAATGCCGCAACAACATACTTAACTGATGGCACACCTGGATACCTACAAGGTAAAAAATTACCCACGGGCGAATACAATAAAAAAATTGAAACAGCAGTACATCAAGATCCTACAAAATTTAAAAAACCATATCAGAAAGCATTAACTGATAGCCTAATTGAACAGGGATTACTGGAAGATGAAACACGTGGTATTACAAGTTCAAGTGCAAGACGTGAAGTACCTAGTGCAGTATTTGGAATAAGCACACCAGGACCTGTTGACAAGAGTCCAGGAGCCCCTAAGGCTAAGATAGGATCAAAGGAAGATTTTACTACAGTATTCAAAGCAAGGCTTGGCGGTACAAGTTTTGTATTTGATGATGGTAATGACAAGTATCTAAGAAAGGAACACGCCAGTGATGGAGCACCAGAATACGCAAACGTAAATCTTGGCGAAACTGACGGCAAGCCAGACCTTTTACACAACGAACTTGTTAGATTGCGTACACGTACAGGACATCAAATACTTTTACATAACACGGAAGATTTAATTTACATAGGTAACAGCAGAGGTACAGCTTGGATAGAATTAACCTCAGACGGTAAGATAGATGTTTATGCAGAAGATTCAATTAGTATGCACACTAAAAACGATTTTAATTTTACAGCAGACAGAAACGTTACGATAGAAGCAGGTGCTAATCTAAGCCTAAAAGCATCAGGCAATTATATTGGAGATAAACTTACTGTGGGCAGGGTGCAGATAGAATCAAGCAAGGATACAAATATACTTGTAGGTGGTAGCACAAAGATCACAACGGAAATGGACTTTGATCTCAATACTGGTTTCAGTAACAAACTTACAGCAGGTTCAACAACAGAAATAAAGAGCTCAGGCAACCATATAGAAACCGCTTCCGAAATCCATATGAATGGACCGCAGGCGGCTACGGCCGCTACCGCGTCCGCTCTGTCCGTACATCGCGTACCTGGTCACACAGCCCAGGGCATTCTTTCACAACGCTCACCGCAAGTTGAGCCATGGACACATCATGAAAACTTAAACCCGTTGGCGTTTAAATTAGTGCTTACAGATAGGGATAGCATTACTACAGTAACTAACCCACTACCAAACCCAACTACTCCAGATGTGTTTAAGAAGGAGTTCAAAGCATAGGTAAATATTGTTATGGCAGACTTATATAAAAAAATTACAGTTCCATCAGGAGAAAAAGGTAAACCAGTTGTTACTAATCGTGCATACAAAGGGTTAAGCACGGTAAACCCTAATAACAACAGCAAATCCTTATTCGATATAGCACTGATCAAGCAGGATATACTAAATCACTTTCACATAAGACAGGGTGAAAAACTGATGAATCCTACGTTTGGAACAGTTATATGGGACGCAATACACGAACCGCTAACAGAACCAATGAAAGAAGCAATAGCAAAGAACGTTACAACCATTGTAAACAGCGACCCTCGTGTGGTAGTAAACAGTATTAACATAGATTCATATGAAAGCGGACTTCAAGTTGACGTAGACTTGATGTACTTGCCGTACAATATTTCGGAAAGTTTAAGACTAAAATTTGACGAAAACGCGGCCCCATATTAAGTACGCATATTATGGATCAAAATAAATAGTATTATTAAGGAAAGCAAATGTCGTCAACAAATAGACAAAATAGATTATTGTTAGCTGAAGACTGGAAAAAGGTCTATCAGTCATTTAGAAATGCGGAGTTCAAGTCTTATGACTTTGACAACTTACGCAGAACAATGATCAACTATTTGCGACAAAATTATCCAGAAGATTTCAATGACTATATTGAATCAAGTGAATATCTTGCACTAATTGACCTTATTGCTTTCCTAGGTCAAAACCTAGCTTTCCGCGTAGACTTAAATGCAAGAGAAAACTTCTTGGAGTTAGCTGAACGTAGAGAATCTATTTTACGTTTAGCTAGACTCTTATCATATAGTCCTAAACGTAACCAATGTGCAAACGGCTTATTGAAGTTTGAAAGTATTGCTACATCAGAAGATATTGTAGACAGCAACGGAACTAACCTAGCTAGTCAAACTATTCTATGGAATGATCCTTCAAACATCAATTGGAGAGAACAGTTTGAAAAAGTTCTTAATGCGGCATTGCCAGTAAACAGTCCAGTTGGAAAACCTATTAAGAAAGATAACGTTGAAGGAATACCAACAGACCAGTACAGATTTGATTCAAGCAATTCAGACGTTCCTGTTTATACTTTTAGTAAAAACGTTGATGGTAAGAATATGCAGTTTCAAGTTGTTTCAACAAACGTAGAAGAAGGTGTTATTTCAGAAGAAGCACCACTGCCAGGAAACAATTTAGCATTTTTATATAGAGATGACGGGCGTGGTCCTGGAAGTACTAACTCAGGATACTTTGCACACTTTAGACAAGGTACATTAGACCAAGGTACTTTTAATGTTGACTCGCCAAGCACTAACCAAAGCATCAGTCTTGAAGCAACAAATATTAATAACACAGACCTTTGGTTATACAAACTAAATTCAATCGGTGCTGAAGAAGAAGCATGGACTAAAGTTGATTCAGTTGAAGGTAACAACATTGTTTATAACAGCTTACGTAAAAGTGTAAGAAACATCTTTGGAACATTAAGTAAGACACAAGACAAAGTAGATTTAATTTTTAGTGATGGTACATTTGGTAACTTACCACAAGGTACATTTAGAGTTTATTACAGAACAAGTATTAATGATCAATATAATATTGTACCTGCAGATTTAGTTGCAATTAGTGTATCAATTCCATATACATCTAAAACAGGTAATCCAGAAAGTTTAACAATTAGTCTGGAATTAAAATATACTGTAGACAATGCTACTGTTTCTGAAACTAATGCAAGTATTAGACAAAACGCACCTAGCACATATTATACACAGAATAGAATGGTTACTGGTGAAGACTACCAAGTAAGTCCATTATCAATTAGCCAAGAAATTATTAAAACTAAAAGTGTTAACAGAACAAGTTCTGGTATTTCAAGATACTACGATTTATTAGATAGCACAGGCAAGTATAGTTCAACAAACTTATACGGTGCAGATGGTATAATTTACAAAGACAAGTTTACAGAAAAAACTTCATTTACTTTTAGTACTAAAACAGATGTACAAGGAGTTATTGCAAATCAGATAACACCTATTCTAAGTCAAAAGCAAATGTTAAATTATTATTTGACTAACTTTCCTAAGACACTAGTTGCTGACTTGGGTGCTAAATGGTCACAGAAAACAACTACAACAAACCAAGCAACAGGATCGTTTGTTGATGTAGCAAATTCTCCGTTACAGGTAGGAACGTTTACAAGTAGTGCATTAAAATTTATTGAGCCAGGAACATTGTTAAAATTTGTTGCTCCTACAGGACAACACTTTATGGCAGACAACAGTCATAAGCTAATGATTGGTAATGCAGATCATCCTAATGCAATAACTTACAAATGGGTTAAGGTTGTAAGTGTTACAGGTGATGGTAGAACTGACAATGCAGATGGCACAGGGCCGATTATATTAAACGATATTATTCCAACAAATGCTGTACTTTCAGAACTAAGACCGAAGTTTAGCAAAACATTATTATCAGATGTGCAGTCACAGATTGTTGACCAAGTATTTGCTTATAAAACATTTGGATTACGTTATGATGTAAACCTAAGACAATGGCGTATGATTACGCAAAATAACTTAGATATTACAAGTGAATTTAGCACAGGTAAAACAGGTGATGTAACTGATCAACAGTTAGACAGTTCTTGGTTATTGTTATTTGAAACAGATGGTGAAAAGTATACAATTACTTCAAGAGGACAAAGATACATTTTTGAAAGTAACGAAGAGATTAGATTCTATTACGACAGTACAAGTAAGATATTTGATAATAGAACAGGACAAATTATTAAAGATAAGATTAGTATATTAAGTATTAACAGACAACCAGACAGTACTAATGCGTTTACTGTAGATTATCCTTGGGAAATATCCAAGGAATACAGAGATGGAGACGGATACATTGATAGCAAGAAGGTAGAAATTACTTTCTTTGATTCAGACAGTGACGGTGTAGTTGATGATCCAGAAACTTTTGTAACACTTGTTGATGAAACTACTAATCCATTAACGAAGTATATCTTCCAAAAGAAATATACAACGTCAGATGGGATAGAAGATTACAAGTATATGGACAATAGTTCTAATTCAGTACAAATAAAACAAAGCGAAGGTGTAGTAGGAGCATTAAGCCAATACACAGACGGACAAGTATTTTATCTAGTTACTGAAGATGTATTTAAAATTTACAGTTCAACAGCAGGTACACTAGCATTAACAACAGACTACAAAGCATACGTAGGTAGAGATGGACTTAAATTCCATTACATTCATTCTGCAGACGATGACAGTAGAATAGATCCAAGTTCAAGTAACATCATTGACACTTATTTGTTAACTAGAACTTACGATACAAACTTTAGACAATACTTAAATGGCACAATTACAAATAAACCATTACCGCCAAGTAGCGATAATTTGTTTAACAACTACGGAGCAGAGATTAATAAAATTAAGTCTATCAGTGATGACGTAATTTATCATCCAGTAAAATATAAAGTTTTATTTGGAGAAAAAGCTGATGCTCAAGTACAAGCTAATATAAAAATTGTAAAGAACCCAGACCAAGTTGTTAATGATAACGACATTAAGGCAAGAGTAATTAGTGCAATAAACGAATACTTTGCTTTAGAAAACTGGGATTTCGGTGACAGTTTTCATTTCTCAGAGATGGCTACTTATGTAATGAATCAAGTTGCACCTGATCTAGTTAACATTGTAATTGTTCCTAAACAAGACTCACAAGGTTTTGGAAGTTTATATGAAATCAAATCTGAATCAGATGAAGTTTTCATAAGTGGAGCAACAGTTGATGACGTAGCAATCATTGATGCAATTACGGCAAGTAAATTAAAAGCATCAGGTAATGTTGTTACAACCACAACAACTACAACAAGCGGTGTTACAAGTGGATCAAGTTATACAAGTGCAACAGTTTCAAGTACAAGCAGTTCTAGTACGAGCAGTTCAAGTTCAAGTTCAAGCAGTTCTAGTTCAGGTGGTGGCGGATCGTCTGGGAGTGGATACTAATGTCATATGATGATAATCAAAACGAATATCCATTACCAGTTCCAGGACAACCAGACAACCGTAGGCGAACTAGTGCAGAACATCTGCCAAGGTATTTTCGTAGCTCTCATAACAAAAAGTTTTTACAAGGTACACTAGACCAACTTACACAACCAGGTGTTGCTGAAAAGATTAGTTCTTACTTTGGTAGAAGAATATCCAAAGCACGTAAGGCGTCTGATAATTATGTAAGTGATGTAAGCACACAAAGAGAAAACTATCAGTTAGAGCCTGCAACAGTAATCAAGGACGAATTAAACAACGTTACTTTTTACAAAGACTATAACGATTTAAAAAATCAAATAAAAGCATTCAACGGTACTGTAGATGACGACAGTAAATTGTTTAGTCAAGAATATTATGCTTGGAACCCTAGCATTGATTGGGATAAGTTTACAAACTTTAGAGATTACTATTGGTTAGAAAACGGACCATTAGCTATTCCTGTTGTTGGACAAGCAAGAGGTATAACAAGCACGTACACAGTTACAAGCCAAGATGATTTAGATAACAAAGCATACGTCTTTTCATCAGAAGGACAAACATCAAACCCAACACTTAAATTATACAGAGGGCAAACATACAAGTTTGACATTAATACTCCGGGTATGCCTTTGTCAATCAAGACAGCTAGAACATTAGATAGTGCATACAATTATAGTGTAGGTATTAGCGACAGTACACATAGCACAGACGTTGGCGTTATAGAATTCACAGTAGACATACTTGCACCAGATACATTATATTATGTAAATGGTAATGATATTAATGCAAGTGGTTTAATACAGATTTATGATATATTAGAAAACAGTGAAATAGATGTAGAAGCAGAAATACTTGGTAAGAAAACTTACAAAATGACAAACGGATATGATTTGTCAAACGGTATGAAAGTAGATTTTCAAGGTGTTGTAACACCTGAGAAGTATGCAACAGGCAATTGGTATGTAGAGGGTGTTGGAGATTCTATTAGATTAATCAGCGAAGCAGACGTTCAAGTACCAGGTACGGTAAGCACAAACAAAGCAATTCCATTTGACAGTGAAAGTTTTGATAGAGCACCTTTTAGTAATGCTAATGCTTGGGCAAAAGACAAAGATTATATTATACAAAACAGAGCAAGTCCAAGTAAATCACAATGGGCAAGATATAACAAGTGGTTTCACAAAGATGTTTTAGAAACTGTAGCGGCAATTAATAATCAACCTAGTGATGTTAATCAAACAGGTAGAGCGGCAAGACCGATTATTGAATTTGCTTCAGATCTTAAACTTTGGAACTTTGGTACGTTTGCAAAAGACAACGTTGACTTATTAGATTCATTTACAGCTGATGTGTTTTCAACTATTGAAGGTTCATTAGGATATAACATTGACGGTGTAGATATTGCAGACGGAATGAGAATTCTATTTACTGCTGATCCTGATACAAGAGTTGCAGGTAAAATTTTTAAAGTTAAATTTATCACACATCAAAATATAAGACAGATAAGTTTAATTGAAGAACCAGATACTAATCCATTAGAAAATGAAACAGTATTAATCAATGATGGTACAGATTACAAAGGTAAGATGTGGTACTACAACGGTACCAAGTGGTTAGCAGGACAAGACAAAACTGCAATTAACCAATCTCCTACGTTTGACTTGTATGATCAAAGTGGTAACAGTTTTAACAGTACAACAGTTTACAGCAATAGCACGTTTGCTGGAACAAAAATATTTTCATATAAGAAAGGTACAGGAACAAATGATCCTATACTAGGCTTTCCGTTAACTTATAGAGCATTAGAAAACACAGGTGATATTGTATTTGACTTTAACCTGCTACAAGATACGTTTACATACCAAGACGACAGTAATGCAAACGTTACAGGTAACACGGATACTGGTCTTTTAAGAAGATATTCAGATAGAACTACATTTACATATACATCAGGTTGGACTAAAGGTTATGAAGATAGCAAACAGTTAGTAGAGCGTCAGTATATTGTAACTACACAATACAACGACTTTGCAATTGATGTTTATGATAATAGCGGTGACATTAACGACTTGTGGGTAAGAGTTTATGTAAACAACAAAAGAAAAATGAATGGTGTAGACTTTACCATTAACAGAATTAATAAAATTGCTTATATAACATTTACTACTAATTTAAAAGCAGATGACATACTTGTAATTAAAACAAAAAGTGATACAAAGAAAAATGCAAATGGTGTTTATGAAATAGCATCAAACTTAGAACACAATCCACTTAATAATAATGTAAGTTCATTTACATTAGGAGAAGTTAATGATCATGTATTAAGCATTTGTGAAATGCGTGATGACTTTAAAGGTGATTTTCCTGGAACAGGTAACCTAAGAGATTTAGGAAACTTATCTGCATACGGTAATAGATTTGTTCAACACAGTGGACCTTTTAATTTAGCAAACTACCACATCACAAGTAAAGATGCTAATATTATCAAGTCAATGCAATTTGCAAAAAGAGAATATGGTAAGTTTAGAAAGTTATTTTTACAAACAGCAAATACTTTAGGATTTGACGGACAGAATAAAATTCACTTTGATAGAGTGATGGAAAAACTTAACAAAGACAAGTCAAATGATATGCCATTCTACTTCAGTGATATGCTTGGATTTACAAGTGCTAAAATGTCAACACACGTTGTAGACAATCCAAACACACAATATTACGCATTGAATACAGCATTTGATCTTACAACACTTTCTAACAAATCCGTAAACGTTTATATAAACGGTGTACAATTAATACACGGAATAGATTATAAGTTTGAAGCAGACTTTAGTGGATTTGTAACTATTACTAAAACAAAAGCTATAAATGATGTAATTCACATTTATGAATACAACACCACTGACGGAAGTTACATTCCTGCAACGCCTACTAAATTAGGTTTGTATCCTAAATTTAAACCAGAAATATTTACAGATACAACATACCAAGTTCCAACTAAAGTTATTCAAGGACACGATGGAAGTATTTTTGTTGCATACAATGACTTTAGAGATGACTTGCTATTAGAATTAGAAAAAAGAATTTACAATAATATCAAAGTAGAATATGATGCTACTATGGTAAACATATTTGACTTTATAGGTGGTGAAAGCAGAGACACAGGCTTTACAAGAAAAGCAAGAGATAGAGCTTTATTACCAGAGTTTATTGAATGGAATAATGCAGTAGGTTCACCAGACTATGCAGATAATAGTTTTTGGTCAAGAACTAACAGCTTTACATTTAATTACAGCAATACTAGTTCTCCAACAGGAAAACAAAATGCAGGTTATTGGAGAGCAATATACAAAGAAGCATATGATACTGATCGTCCTCATACACACCCTTGGGAAATACTAGGATACAGCGAAGAGCCAACTTGGTGGCAAACTGTTTACGGTGCGGCACCTTATACAAGTGAAAATAAAATCCTATGGCAGGACATAGAAAAGGGTGCATATAGAATACCTAATCAGCCTGTAACTTATAACAGCAAATATGCAAGAGAAAATATTACAAGTCATATACCGGTTGATGACGGTGGTAACTTATTAAGTCCATTAGATTCTAACTATGCGAAAAATTATATTAGTAATAGAACACAGCAGACTTTTGTATTTGGTGATCAAGCACCTACAGAAACAGCATGGCGTAGAAGTTCTGAATACCCATTTGCACTAATGATAGCATGGTTGTTAAATCAGCCAACTAAAATCTTAGGACTTGGTTATGACAGATCAAGAATTAGACGTAACCCTGCTAAAGAAGTTGTTTACACAGAAACAAATAAAAGATTAAGACTTGCAGATATAGTATTTCCTAATACAACTACAGATACAACTCGTGTACAAACATCAGGATTTGTAAACTACGTTAATGACTACATGAATAGTAGAACTGTAAAGTATTACAAAGAATATCAAACAGATCTAAAAAATATTAATAACCAACTAGGATTAAAGATTGGTGGATTTACAGATAAGAGTAAATTCAAACTTATTTTAGATTCAAGAACTCCTTATAACGAAGGTAATGTTTTTGTTCCTGAAGAAAACTATCAAATATTTTTAAACAAATCAAGTGTAATTGATCTTGTTCCTTACAGTGGTGTTATTGTTGAAAAGGTCCAAGGTGGCTTTGTTATTAGAGGTTACAATTATGATAATCCTTACTTTAAATATTATTCACCTGTTAGTTTAGCAGATGATCCTGTAGTAAGAGTAGGTGGCGTAAGCCCAGACTTTGTAACTTGGACATCAGGACAGAGTTACAGCCCAGGACTTATAGTAGAATTTAGTGGACGTTATTACACAACAAAAACACAGCATACCGCAGGTGATAGTTTTGATCAAAGTATGTTTGTTGGACTTCCAGAACTTCCTATAGAAGGTGGTAGAACAGCAACATTCCATAGACAATGGAACGAAGGAATAAATGACGAGCCATTAGAACTTGCTTACGGAACGCAATTACAAACTATTCAACAAGTTGTAGACTTTATCTTAGGTTATGAAAGATATTTAAAAGCCCAAGGATTTGTTTTTGAAAATTACAACACAGAAATAAACGAAGTTGAAGACTGGCGTTTAAGTGCAAAAGAATATATGTTCTGGACTACACAGAACTGGGCAGAAAATAGTGTTATTACTTTAAGTGCAGGTGCAAACAAAATTTGTTACTATAAAAAATATCATGTAGCTGATGACATATTTGATAACTTTTATGGCTATAACTTATACAAAGCAGATGGTAAAAAATTAATTCCTGCTTTTGCAAGTGTATATAGAGATAACGATAACAGAATAGAAATTACAACTAAAAATACTGCTGACGGAATCTTCAGTGTTAAGTTACCATTAGTACAAACTGAACACGTTGTATTATTAGACAATACAACCGTGTTTAAAGATTACATTTATGATTTAGAACCAGGCTATCGTCAATCAAGAATTAAAGTTATGGGTTACAGAACAGATGACTGGACTGGTGGCTTTAACATTCCAGGATTTATATATGACAATGCTGAAGTTACTGAATGGTCAGACTGGAAAGATTACGCAGTTGGTGATACAGTAAAACACAAAGAATTTTATTATGTTGCAAAAGTTAAGATTCCTGGACAAGCAAACTTTGATGCTACACAATGGGAACGTTTAAATACAAGACCACAACCAGGATTAATTGCAAACTTTGATTACAAAGCAAAACAGTTTGAAGACTTCTATGATTTAGACACAGATAACTTTGATACTTCGCAACAAAGAGTTGCACAGCATTTAATTGGTTATCAAAAACGTAAGTACTTAGAAAACATTATTAATGATGATGTTTCACAGTATAAGTTTTACCAAGGCTTCATCCAAGACAAAGGAACACAAAACAGTTTAACTAAATTGTTTGACGCTTTATCAAACACAGATAAAGATAGTGTAGAGTTTTTTGAAGAATGGGCTTTACGTTTAGGTCAAATAGGTGCGGCACAATCTTTTGATGAAGTAGAATATAAACTTGACGAAGCGAAATTTAGATTAAGTCCGCAACCAGTTGCACTTGTAGAATCTGTAACGGGAACAGAAACAGACTTAATTTATAGACAAAGACCATTTGAAACTTATTTAAAACCAGATGGATATAATCATAAACCATTCCCTACAAAATATAAAGATGAGGATTATATTCAAACAGCAGGTTACGTTAATCCTGCAGATGTTAAGACACAGGTTGCAACATATGACGCAATTTTAAATATTGCAATTACTACTCTTAACATTGGTGATTATGTTTGGTCAGGCACAAACAAAACTAATACTTGGGACGTATTCAAATATTTACGTAGTGAAGACAAGGTTGTTAAGCTAACAAAAAATAGTACTACAGATGAAGTTGAAATAAAATTAAACAACCAAGCAAATTATGTAAAAGACGATATCATAGGTTTAGTTGATGTTGCTGACAATGAAAGATTTTATAAAGTATTACGTTCAGAGTTAGATACTGTTTACTGTAGCGAAAACGGAACTACAACAGATGTAGATCCTGCAACAGGATTTGTTACATACTTTACAAGTGTTAGAGTAGCAGACCTAGAAGCGGCTAATACAAAACTTATTAACAGTGAAATAAAAGTAGGTGAAACTATTTGGGTAGACGATGATAGTTCTAGCAAGTGGTTAGTAATACAAAACAATCCTATACACAGCCAACACCAAGTTATTTCTAATGTAGAAACAGGAGATTCAAGCACAAACTTTGGTAAAGTAATTGCTTGTGATGAAAGAAACAGTACATTAGTTGTAGGTGCAAGTGAGTCTAACAAGGTTTACATTTACAGCAGAACAAGTGATGGCGGACAATATGTACACGCACAGACAGTAGATGCACCAACAGGCATTTACACAGGTGACGGTAAGTTTGGTACAGGACTTGCATTATCAAGAGATAGCAAGTGGTTAGTAATAGGTGCTCCGCAGGCAAGTAATGTTAAAACAAAATTTGTAGGAAACTTTACAGGTGCTCAATCTTATGCAAAAGGAGACATTGTAAACTATCAGGAAAACTTCTGGGAAGCACAATATCCTATTTCACAGGCACAAGGTGTACTAACATTTAGCAGTTTCTATGATACGGCCTCAGTAGCTGAAGCAAGTTGGAACGGGTCAGCATATCCAGAAGTAGTTTATGCAATAAGAGGAAATTATAACTTTAACGTTCCTACTGATCATATGTTGATTAGAGCACCAGCGGCACAGTACGAAGCAACAGCGGCCGGTGATACTCTTGTATTAAACTGGGATCAGTATTCACAGAATTATCCAAACGGAATTTTACCTTTCGGAAGTAATGGACCAGGTGTGTCTGCATTTGAAGGCAACAAAATTATTGCAAGTAAAGTAGATGCAGTATTATACTTTGATAATATGTTAAGAACACCTAACGTTGGTGATACACTTTCTACAGCAACAGCAATAGGTACAGTAGATTACATTCACGTAGAAAACATAAACCAAGCTACAGTTTATATTAAAGATTTAAATGGTGTGTTTACAGATAGCGGTAGTGCATCACTTGGTACGCAAAACATGGGAACTTATGTTACAGTTAATCCTTTGAATTCTGCAATAACATTTGGCGGCTGGTGGAAAGTTACTGGTTTACCAAGTTTTACTACAACAACTAAAACTGTTACAACACCACAATTTGTAGTACAGGATATTATTACACAGTCAGAAAGTAAATCACCTGAAATATACTATAACACAATGGACGATGCGTATGCGTTGAACCAAGTTGCTGATCCAACAAAAGGTGGATTAATAGGACATTTAAGTTTCTACAACAAACAAGGTATGCCAGATCTAAGTCCATACTGGTTCTTTAGAGCACCTAAGGCTTGGACAGATACTTTAACTGCTGGCGATACTTTTAAGATGTTTATTAATAAAGTAAGAAACAGTTTAGGAACAGTATTTGATCCTGCAACATTAGGACTTGATACTTCTTACACTAACCAAACAGCAGGACATCAGGTTTATGATTTGTGGGACGGTTACGTAGATGTTACATTTACAAACTTTGATAACCAAGGTGATCCGTTTATTCCACAAATAGGACAAACAATTACTGATCAACTAACAGGTGCAACTGCCGAAGTTGCTTATATACAAGAGCAGTTACTAGATGTTAGATTATATGTTAAAAACAGAGTTGGTACATTTAGCTTTGGTAATTTACACGCGGCAACAAGTACCATTGCAATTAAAGATGGTGTAAGTCCAGGTATTGATAGATTATCAGGTAGACTAGACAACGCAAATATGTCTAGCAACTTAACTGGTAAATTAGTTGTTGTTAGATTTACAGACTCAACACAATTACCTGTAACTACTCCTACGTTTAAAAACGAGATTGAGATACACGTTTACAATGATAGAACTGTAAATGGTGTAGCAAGAACACCTAACTTTCCTAATCCACTTAACAAGGATTGGACACAGGTTTCTGCACTTAAAACAGATTCAACTGGAACTCCTAGTGCATTCACTAACGAAGGTGCATACTTTGTTTATGAAAAAATGGGTACAGGATTGTTTAGTTACCAACATGGTTACACAAATCCACAAAGAGATAATAACAGATATCTAGGTACACAAATAGAATTACAAAAATCAAATACTACAAATGATTTTTACAGATTGTTTATTAGTGCTCCAGGAAGTTTAAATGTAAGCAACAGCGGTAGAATACACTTTGTTAATCACGGTACAGATACAGACGGTACAGAATATGAATGGGGTAGAAGTAAGAACCAATTCTTTAGAGGCGAATATGATGCCGCACAAACGTATTACACAAACGATATTGTTTTATATCAAGGTAGCTTCTATCAGTCAGACACTAACCTAACACCAGGTGCGTTTAATCTAAGTTACTGGAGATTGTTAGCAAACAACATAGATTACATTGGCTACATTCCAAACGACACAGGACTAACAGTAACTGATGACAGTACATTTGATAAAGCAAACTTAATACAGTATGCACATCCGTTCTCAGTAAGTAAATTCGGAGACGTACTTGCAACTGTGGCAGACTTTAATAACAGTGATCCTAAGATTATAATTTACAGAATTAATAACGGACACTATGAATTTTCACAGATGATTCCTGCACCAAGTGTTGGAATAAAATATGGAAGTGCAGTTAGCTTAAATGACGTAGGAGATATGTTAGCCATTGGTGCACCGCAAGACGATACCCGTGCAGATAACAATGGTAAGGTATTCATTTATACAAGTGTTGATGGTGTGTTCAGTGAAACACAAACATTGTTTAGTCCTGAGAATGACGTAGCAGAAAGATTTGGAGCCGCAGTAGACTTTGAAGGCAATGATTTAATTGTAAGTTCTAAAGGTGGAGACCTTGTAACAAGCACAACGTTTGATGTGTTGTCAACTACATTTGATAATAACTTAACACAGTTTGAAAGTGTAAACACAGATAGTGGACAAGTGTTCTTGTATCAGAAAGTACAAAACAAATTATTATATGCAGAGAAGTTTAATTATAAAAATGCTTCAGTAGAAAGATTCGGCGAATACTTATTATTCAACGAGAATCACGTTTATGTTCCAATGCCAGAACTTTCCGTAACTGACAATAACTTTATAGGTACGTTGTTAGATTACAAGAGAGATAGAGGAGTTCTACCTTGGAAAACTTTACATCAACCAACTGACCAAGTTGACTTGAGCAAGTTTAGAGGTGTGTTTATTTACACTATGGGACCAAACCCTGTAGCACAACAAATAGATTACATTGATCCTATACAAGGAAAAATTGCAGGTGCGGCCGAAGAAGAATTAACTTATAAAACACATTACGATCCTGCTGTTTATACTAACGGAACTAACACACCAACAACTGTAATTGATCCAGATAACTACTGGAATGATGCAAACGTTGGCAGACTATGGTGGGATATAAGCACAGCTAAATTTGTAAATCCATACCAAGGAAATATAATTTACAATACAGCTAACTGGAATAAATTATTCACAGGTGCAAGTATTGATGTTTATGAGTGGATTGAAAGCACACTTACTCCTACACAATGGAACGCAACAACAGATACAGAAGAAGGACTTGCAAAAGGTATAAGTGGTACAGCTAAAGACGTAAACACTTTTGTACAAATACAAGTTTATGATCCAATATCAAAAGGATTTAGCAACAAGTATTACTATTGGGTTAAAGACAAAAAAATTATTCCGAATGTAGAGTGGAGAAAAACTTCTGCTTATGACGTATCACAATTAATTTCAGATCCGATGGCAATGGGTCAAAAATTTGTTGCACTTTACGGAAATGATAAATTTGGATTATACAACTGTGAATCACTTGTAAGTGGACCAGACAATGCTATTAATTTCCGTTATTGGAAGATTGATAACAAACAGATTAATATACATAATCAATATCAACTGCTTTCAGAAGGTTTAGGTACAAGCAAACCAAATGCAGATATTGAACGTAAATGGTATGACAGTTTAATTGGTGTTGACACTAACGAAAGACCGGTGCCAGACACTATCTTAAGTGAAAAACAAAAATATGGTATACTAGACAGACCAAGACAAGGTATGTTTAAAAACCGTGTAGAAGCTCTAAAACAAACTGTTGAAAGAGCTAACAGATCACTGAAAGAAAATTTAATTGTTGACGAACTAGATTTAACTGCTTTCTTAAGCAAAGATCCTACACCAACATTATTAAGCAGAACTTTTGATAAGTCAGTTACTACAAATGCAGAACTACAATTTGTTGGAGTATCAAATGTTATTCCAGCAGTACTAACGCCTGTATTTGAAAACGGCAAATTATTAAGAGTTGAAGTTACAAATGGTGGTAAAGGATACGTTACAGTTCCAACATATGACTTTGGACTTGTAGGCAACGGAAGTGGTGCAGAGATTATACTTGAAATGAATACAGCAGGTACTATTACAAGTGCTACTGTTAAAAATTCAGGTTCAGGATATCCTAGCACAACAACATTAGAAGTAAGAAAATATAGTGTGCTTGTTACTGCTGACGAAACTGTTAGTAACAAATGGGCTATATATGCCTACAATAACACAACTAAACTTTGGGAAAGAACTTCAAGTCAAAGTTACGACACTACTAAATGGTGGAGTTATATTGATTGGTATGATACAGGTTACAGCGAATTTACAGACATTAACTTCCTAGTTGATTACTCATATGAGCTAGAAGGATTAAATGATGATGTAGGTGATATTGTAAAAATTAGTACAATAGGATCAGGTGGCTGGTTGCTACTAGAAAAGATTAGCGATAACGGTGCAGACTATACAACAAAATATAAAACTGTTGGTAGAGAAAACGGAACTATAGAATTATCGTCGGCACTATATGATCCAGCAAGTAGTAACATTGGTTACGATGGATTAAGTTATGATACTTCATTCTATGACGATCAACCTACATTAGAGTTAAGAAAAATCTTAACAGCATTGAGAGATGATATCTTTATAAACGAGCTTGATGTAGAATACAACAAACTATTCTTTGCAAGTGTAAGGTATGCTTTTGCTGAACAACCAAACGTTGACTGGGCATTTAAAACTTCATTCCTTAAAGCTAAACATAACGCAGGTGATTTAACACAAAAAATTACTTTTGAAAATGACAGCTTACCAAGTTATGAGGATTTTGTTAATGAAGCTAAACCATACAAAACTAAAATTAGAGAATACATAAGTTCTTACACTAAAACAGATCCAACAGGAACAGGTGTAACAGACTTTGATATACCACCAGCTTACAGTAGCGATGATGGTAAGATTGTACCTTCAAGTTTAAAAGTTAAAGATGATGTAATCTATGGACAAGATGCAAACATTGTAGACTATCCTAACAAGTACTGGGCTGACAATGTAGGCTTTGAAGTATTAAAGGTTAATATCAAGAACGGTGGAACAGGTTACTTAGATGTACCATTAGTTAAATTTGCAGGCGGCGGCGGATCAGGTGCAACTGCAAC
>CEOC01060088.1_pt1 | contig 27158 bp, 26 predicted proteins | sample 356191 | NCBI WGS metagenome assembly CEOC01 (sample SAMEA2619952, study PRJEB7988) | marine metagenome | biome: marine biome (ENVO:00000447); feature: deep chlorophyll maximum layer (ENVO:xxxxxxxx); material: "saline water (ENVO:00002010), including plankton (ENVO:xxxxxxxx)" | depth 17 m
ATTTTCTGTTGGATTTTCTCCTTCTTTGAGACTTCTTCTTTTTAGAAGCCTTGGACTTCTTCTTGTAAGTCTTACGAGACTTTCTACCACCATTTGATTTTGCAATATTATCCAAAAGACCACCTACTTCACTAATCCCTTCACCATAAACTTCTTTATTGTAAAACTCTTTACCCAGTTCAATATAATTTACTTGGTTATTATAATCCTTTTTCAATATATCATCTAATTTACCTGTTACATCGTTTTGTTCCAAATGGTTTTTTACTCTATAATCTACTATTTCTGGATTTTTTTCTACTAATTTTCTAATGAAATTTACCAAAGATTCAATACTATTTTCAGAAGGTTTATCACTTTCACTCATAATCTATATAATAATCAAACAAATTAATCTTCCATAATTTTGTATCCTTTTGTGGTCTTTTTCTTCTTAAACACAGTATTTTTACTATGAAGATTATTGTGGCATTTTTCACACACACTAATTAAATTCGCCAAATGATTTTTGTGAAACTCCCCATGTTCCGTTTTTATGATTCCATTTTTCGACGCAACCTTTTGAGGTTCTAAATGATGAATTTCTTCGCCTAAAGTTTCCTTACATATCTCGCATTTTCCACGTATTTTCTTCGCATTATATGTCGATGTTTTTTGCTCCAATTCACCAACACTATTGGGAAAGTATTTTGAACGGATTTTAAACGCATCTTCCAAAAACTGGTTCTCTAAATACAATGATTTACATACTTCTAAACCATATATCCGATCCCCCGAACCGTCCTTCAGTTTTCTATCATACACTAAACATTTCAATTCGTTATCATAATGAACAGCCATATGTTTGAGAACCATTTTCTTGGACTCTTCCAACAACTTAATTTCATCATAATTAACTATTTCGTGGAAATGTGTGGCAAATAAATACGTAGCCCCCGATTTGTCCAAATGTTGAATACCCGCCGTGAAAATACTCAAAGCAGATTCGGTTTCGGTTCCACTACATAATTCATCGCCTAAAATCAAACTGGATTCATTCGCCATTTTCAATATGACCCTCAACTCGGACATTTCTACAGCAAATGTCGATAAACCTCTAAACAAATTATCATTCCCTATAATACGCGAAAATATCGCACTATATGGTTTGTAAATCATATGAGAACAAGGAACGTAGTTTCCACTTTGTGCCAAAACTATCGCAATACCTAACGCACGTATAAAACTCGTTTTGCCAACTGCGTTAGTTCCGAACAAAAGCATCCCGAGTTCGTGCTCGTTCCCCATAGACACATCATTCGTAACATATGTTTCATTTTGTTGGATATGCTCAATCAACACGTGTCTTAAACCACCAATATTGAAATACGATTTTTCTTGTGTGCTATCAATAATAGGTTTATGATAATTATATTTACGAGCTACATATGATTTGTTTTGTAATACATCTAACTGTGTGACATAATCAATAATACAGTGTAAATTGGAAAAACATTCGGTTTCAAACACAGTAAGAAATTCCATAAACGCTCGTCCGATTTCAACCGAGACACGTTCTTTCAATTCTGCGACTTTACATTGAACACGCGTTAGTTGAGGGAATTCTATCGTATCTTTTGAAGACGTCCCCTTTGTCATTCGAATATCCTTGTATGGAATCAGAAAATTATCGGAAAAATGTATCATTTTATCAGGCGATTCATCTGCTAATTGTTTCAACGCATTTTCCAAGACTTGTCCACGTTTTTTTGTTATTTGTAAAAACGAACCCGAACGTTCTGTTTCGTGAATATTGATATATTCGATATCCTTTTTCTCCACGCGTTTCATTAAATCATTTAGAAAGATATGAACATTATGAAAAATATTCAGGTTCTCCTCATATTCTTGACATACTTTATCCAATGCTTTATACATTCCTGTATTGACAAAATTAATATCAAAACCAGATATTTTATTCAATGAAGCACATTTTTCTATATCTAAATGCTTTGTGATAAATTCCAAAATTTCGTCACAACAACTTTGTATGGAAATATCAGGATGATTCATACACAAATAATCAATTAGGTCTTGGTTCTCAATATTGAGAGATATTTCTTTTACTGCTTGTATACTATTGAACAATCCATAAATAGTATGTGGGTATAATTTCTTCATAACAATTTGTCGACTCATTTTCTCCAAGTCATGTATTTTTTGTAGTGTTTTCCGGATAAAATGGAATTTCTCGTCAGGTTCTCCATTCATAGTTTCAATCATTTTGTATTGTGTATTCAACCAATCTTCATCCAACAATGGTGTCGTAATTTGGTCTCGGAAACATCTTTTTCCCATAGATGTCAAACACCTATTTAAGAAACTAGAAACAGATGACAAATAACCATATTGTTTACCGTCTTCATTAGAATCGTCAATAATATTCAATTGTTTTAGTGTATGATTAGCCAAAATCATACGAGTCGACAAATGAGATATTTCCGGAAGGGTGATTTTACGGACCAAATCTGGATTGTGCTCTTGGATATAATGAATCAAAAATGTAAATGCTTGTGTGCTCATACCAAAATCGCGAAATTCACCACACAGATTATAGGCTTCTTCTCCAAACACATTCGATAATATTTGCTGTATGAAATTCTGTTTTTGACTGTTCTCAACAATAGCACTACTAGTATCATTTAAATCATAGTGATGGACATTACGTGTTTTTAATCCACTGAATTGTAAAATAGTTTTTGTTTCTTTTTCCGAGAACCTAGACGCTACTAAAATCTCATTGGGACAAATCATAGACATATACCGTTCTAATTCATCGAAAGATGTTGGATTCATTAGAAATTCCGTTTCATATTCATAAATTGACGTTTTTCCAGTGAAAATGTGACAACAAGCCATCCCACAAACAATCATTTGTTTGTTTTGTCCGATTGTAGTATATTTATCTATCCATAAACACATTATATTATTTGATAATTGTGCGGAAGTGTCCGTTTCATATGAAATATATGTTCCCGGTGAATATGTCATATAGTGGGTTCTCGGCTGAGAAGCAAGTGAAGATGTTTGAATATACACAACAACAGTATATCCCAATGAAATAAGGCGTTCAACATATTTATCAAGACTGTAATCACGAAATCCACACATCATTACAGTTCCATCCAACATTTCAATATGTTTGTTAGCAATATTCAGATTCGTTAACTTAGAATATTCTTCAATATTGGAATATTTGAAACTGTTATCGGGCATCTTTATACCATAAATTTCAAAAAAAGCTCCACACTGTAAAAATACAACAGTCTTGGAACCATATTTTGTTTGATATTCTTCTACTAAATCAAAATATTGTTGATGAACGTTGTATGTTTTCTTCGGAGGCATTGGTAAAACAACTATATAATTAGTGTTAAAATATTTATATAGTTTTATTATTCTTTATCATTTAAAAAGTTATATAGTAAGTTCTCGGAATTATGATTTTTAACTTCACCACAAACAGTGCATACACTTTCATACATTTTACGTAGAACGTCATTGGGTGCTATTGTTCCTACTTTGATAAATCCTTTTTTGATTAAAAACCGCCGGACTTCCTTAATGGGAACTTTTGATAAATCGTGTGTTTGATTCTTGATGCGACTACGTATTGTATGATTAGATACCAATACTCCAACTTTTGGTAGAACTTTCGATTTACCCACTTTATATGTTCTTCTGTATATTTTCCGTTGTTTTCTAAATTTCATTTGCTTTTTGTTGGGCTGTTTCATTTTCAAGTTCATTTGTTTCTTTTCATCTATTAATTTTTTCTTCATTTTCTTGATTTTTTCTTGAACTTCAAGAGCTTGTTCCCAAGATGATTTTTGTGCCGGTGGTTTTAATTGTATAGGACTGGTTTCTATTACAGGTTGACTCGGTGGTTTTTGCTGTATATTATTTGTTAATAATGGTTGATTAAATACAGGTTGAGGCGTGACAGGTTGAGGAACGACAGCAGGCTTAGGGATAACAGGTTGGACAGGTGTTATTGGTCCTAATTTAGGCATTATTTTTTGTGTTTGATTTTTCCAATTTCTAAATGTAGGTAGATTGCCATTTTTCAAACACCCGTATTTAGGTTGTTGTGGTTTGTAATCATATGGAATGTTATATACAGGTTCTTTTAATTCTTGTGGAATATCTATTGCAACATTTTCATTTGTATCTATTTTCATAGACGGTTGTAGCAACAAAGATTCTGTAGGATTGATCACGGGGTATTTTTTGAAAGTTTTGGACATATTATGCTGGGTCTCACTGTTCTCTTTATCGGCTAATTCAGACAAGAATTTGAATGAATCTTCGAAATCTTTGGAAAACTCATCGGAGTCTTTTGATGATGGTTTAGGAAGGGGTCCAGACGAATTATTCTTGGCTTTATCGTCAAACAACTTCCTATACTCATCTTGTTGGCGTTCTCGAATCATTTTGATGATATTACGTCGAATGGACTTTTGACTCTGCTTCTTTTCTTTCGGCGTGGTAGATTTCAACTTAATCTTCGGTGTTGATTCTCGTTTTTTACGTGTTGTATTCTTATCTGAAATTTTAAACAAATCAGGATTTATTTGTATGGTCCTTTTTTCACTCATAATGTATTTAGATTGCTATTGTGTAAGAAGATTTTAATAATATAATTTAATCACATAAAATACAATAAATAAAATAATTTAAAAAATTGATTACAAATAACATTTAGATTTAGTATGACATATAAATCTCATTTCAATATGCCTAATATGTCTAAAGATTTCGAAAAAGTCCCACAGTTTGACGAATCCTATTTGTTGGACCATTTAGGAGACTATTTGGAAGAGCCTTTCAAAATCATCGAATCTTATTTCGATGGCCAGCATTTGGAAAGGTTGGTAAGACATCAAACAGAATCGTATAATCATTTTGTAAACTATCAAATTCAACAAACAATACAAATGTTTAATCCTGTTGAAATCAAATCCGAAAATGATTATGTGCCAGAACATAATGAATACACATTGGCGGTGTATGTTTATTTCGAGAACTTCAAAATGTTTCCACCACAAATCCACGAAAACAATGGTGCTACAAAACTCATGTTGCCTCAAGAAGCTAAACTCAGAAACTTCACATATGCCTCCGCAATGACCGTCGATATTCGTATTAAATATGTTGTAAGAAACACCGAAAATATGGACCAACCAAAAACATTCGAGAAGTTTCTTCCTAAAATTAATATCGGAAAATTGCCCATTATGGTGAAATCGTCGGTTTGTGTATTGAAACAAAATGACCATATTCATTCAGTTCATACCGGAGAATGCCGCATGGATTGTGGTGGATATTTCATCATCAAAGGTTCAGAAAAAACTGTATTAGGTCAAGAGCGTGCTGCTGAAAATCGCATATATTGTTTCGATGGAAAAAACACTACAAAATGGAGCTACTATGCTGAAATAAAATCGGTTCCTGATTACAAGTGTATTTCGCCTAAACAAATTGAAATGATGATATCTTCGAGAAATAATGGTTTTGGATATGGAATATATATTTCAATCCCTCGTATCAAACAACCAATAGAATTATTTGTATTGTTCCGTGCTTTGGGTGTTTTGAAAGATAAGGAAATCGCATCATACATATTGTTGGATATTGATGAAGAGAAAAACCAAGAGTTATTGAACTTCTTACAAGCATCTATTATAGATGCCAACAAATACACTACACAAGAAGATGCTCTCAAACACATTACTTCGAATGTTGCTTATATGCCATTGAATATGGATAAAGAAACCGGTGCTAAGAAAAAGCGTGAATTTGCGTTGGAAGTTTTGAACAACGATTTGTTTCCCCATTGTCGAACACTGATTCAGAAGCTATTCTTGATTGGACATATGGCTACTAAATTAATGAAGGCATATTTGGGGAAAACTTCTCAAGATGACCGCGATTCTTATTTGAACAAGCGTATTGAATTAACCGGAACATTGCTAAATAATTTGTTTCGTAATTATTTCAATAAATTGGTGAAAGAAATGATAAAGCTAATTATGAAATTAATTACAAATGGTTCTTGGCAATCCACGGAAGATTATGAAAATATTGTAAATATGACAAACATATACAAGATTATGAAAACAACTACGATTGAAAATGGAATTAATCGTGCTCTTGCTACGGGTGATTTCAGCATCAAACAGTCTAATAGTTCTAAAGTTGGTGTTGCTCAAGTATTGAGTAGATTGACGTATTTGTCCAGTTTATCGCACGCACGAAGAATCAATACTCCTTTGGAGAAAAGTGGTGAATTAATTTCGCCCAGAAAACTCCATAATACGAGTTGGGGGTTCTTGTGTCCTGCGGAAACTCCAGAAGGTCAATCGATTGGTATCGTAAAAAACATCAGTTATATGGCTCATATTACAATCAATACAAACAGTTCGTCGTTGTATGAATATATCAAGCCATACATTGAGACTCTTGAGCAATATGTCAACACAAGAAATGTAAATAAGTTGTATGAGAAAGTAAAAGTGTTTATAAATGGTTCTTGGATAGGAATTGCCAAAGACCCTATCGATTTATACGAAAGTATGAAACACAAGAAATACTCCGGAATCATCAATATTTATACATCGATTGTGTTTGATATCAAGAATTTGGAAATTCGTATTTGTAATGACGCTGGCCGATTGACAAGACCAGTTTTACGAGTGAAAAACAATCGAGTATTAATGACACAGGATATCATACAACAATTAGAATCAAAAGAATTGTCTTGGAATGACCTTCTTACAAGTTGTAAATTAGAAGATTCAATCATAGAATATATTGACCCAGAAGAACAAAATTATGCGATGATTGCGATGAAAGCGAAAAAAGAATATTTACAAGACGCTCAATTAAAATTCAATTACACACATTGTGAAATACATCCTAGCACTATATTTGGTGTATTAGCATCTTGTATTCCATTTCCTGAACATAATCAAGCACCTAGGAATACATATCAATCAGCAATGGCAAAACAAGCTATGGGTGTGTTTGCTACAAACTATGACAAACGAATGGATAAAACCGCTTATGTATTGAATTATCCAACACGACCATTAGTTGATACACGATTGATGAATTTCATACATCTTAATGATATTCCATCCGGAATGCAGGTCCATGTAGCCATTATGACACACACTGGTTATAATCAAGAAGATAGTGTATTAATAAACAAAGGCTCTATCGACCGTGGATTATTTGCGGCCACAATTTATCATACAGAAAAGGATGAAGATAAAAATATTATAAGAGATGAAATCATTCGATGTAAACCGGACAAGTCGAAAACACGTGGTATCAAATTTGGAAATTACGATAAATTAAATACTGGCGGCTTTATAAATGAAAACAGTCTAATTGAAAATCGAGATGTAATCATTGCGAAAATCATTCCTATTAAAGAAAATCGTAATGACCCCACAAAAATCATCAAATACGAAGACCAAAGTAAGACATTTAGAACCAATGAAGAAACATATGTAGATAAGAACTTCACTGGTCGTAATGGCGACGGGTATAATTTCGCAAAAGTCCGTGTGAGAATATTCAGAAAACCCGTTATGGGAGATAAGTTTTCATCACGTCATGGACAAAAAGGCACGTTAGGTAATATCATACCTGAGTGTGATATGCCATTCACAAAAGACGGGATGCGTCCAGACATCATTATTAATCCTCATGCCATCCCGTCCAGAATGACCATAGCACAATTGAAAGAAACCTTGTTGGGAAAAGTATTGGTAGAATTAGGAATGTTTGGTGATGGAACCAGTTTCGGAAACTTACACGTAAAGGATATTGCCAAAGAACTACAAAAACTCGGATATGAGTCTTATGGTAACGAGGTCTTATATAATGGACTAACTGGCGAACAACTTCATACAAATATATTCTTCGGTCCAGTGTTTTACCAACGGTTGAAACATATGGTAAATGACAAACAACATAGTCGGTCGATTGGTCCTATGGTGAATCTTACACGACAACCTGCTGAAGGGCGTAGTAGAGATGGTGGTTTCCGAATTGGAGAAATGGAACGTGATGTTATGATTGCCCACGGAATGTCAGCATTTTGTAAAGATAGATTGTATGATGCTTCTGATAAATACAGTGTAAATGTGTGTAGGAAATGTGGTCTAATTGCTTCATATAATGATGGCAATAAAAGCAAAGTGTATAACCGTAGTGAATTCTCAATACACTTGTGTAATACTTGTGGGAATAAAACGGACTTTGCCAAAGTGGATGTTCCTTACGCGTATAAGCTGCTATCTCAAGAACTACAAACTATCAACGTTGTCCCTCGTATTATTACAGAGTAAACACCTAACATCAAAATAAATACTAGAAAAGATTTAAAGATATTTAAATCATTTTTTTATGTTCATCATACAAGAATATTCGTATAATAGTGAAAATCCTATTTACCAAAGAATACCCATCACTGATAAACATCGTTCTATGTTTGTTCCAGAGTCCCGCGTTGCTAAAGATTATTATTTGACCGGATTTTATGAACGTGCTTTTGTGGATTGGACTTGTGAAAACTTCTTGGATAAAAATAAAAATGTCATTGACATTGGTGCTCATATAGGTTGGTATGCCATAGATATGGCGAAAAATGCCAAACACGTATATGCTTTCGAATGTTCCCCGAAATCTTTTAATTATTTATGTTCCAATATAGCATTGAATGAACTAGACTATAGCATTTCGAAATTTAATTGTGCGTTATCAAACACGAATAACTCCGTTCCATATTATATTCGTGACCCAAAAGACGGTGGCGGGAATGGAATTTCTAAATTTGATTATGACACAGTTAATGAAGTGCCATCCATATTAGTTCCTTGTAAACCATTGGATGATTTTCAATTGGAAAATATCAATTTCATAAAAATGGACGTGGAAGGTCACGAGAAGCAAGTATTGGAAGGTGCTATTCAAACAATTGTAGCAAATGATTATCCGAAGATTTTGTTTGAATCTTGGGACGACAATAAGCCGAATCTACCTGTTCAAGAATTAAAGCAAGAACTATTCGATTATATTAAATCTACATTTGAATATAAAATCATTCGTATTGGACAAGACATGTATTTAGCAGAACGATAATATTTATCAAAATGAAATAAAGCTTGGTTTTCATACATATTAAAGGATTGTATTTCTGTAATATGTTTCAAAGACTAAAAATGAATCAATTGATGAAAATGTCGCCCCGTATTTCAACACGTGTGACAAGTCATATTTCTACGGAAATATCAAACACATTAATATTATGTCACAAAGGTAATAATTATAAGGCTATTGAAAAACTAGCATCTCATGGTTCCAACATATGTGTAATTGAACAAATACCAAAAAATCACGAAAGAACCCATACATATTCTGTAGCGGAACATATATGTGAAAAACTGAAAAGACCTTGTATTAGTGTATTACAATGTGATATGTATAATCCAAAATACATTAATTATGCTTTCAATGAGACAGAAGATATATATGGTTCCATTGATGGCCTTGTTGTATACAACGAGTATAAATGGGATTGTAATGTTTTCATGCACAAATATTTGGATTCCATAAAAACCAATGGAAACATTATGATTGTGGACCCTAATAACCTTTGAGTTGAAACCCGATATATATTTTCTCTATTATGGATAAACTTGTATGAATAATCATGAAATAAATGATATAAGGGACGCTGGTCAATTCAAAGGGTTCAGTTTTTCCAAATTCAAAAAAACCGAAGTGCGAGAACAACTCATACAAAATATGATGAAAGGTAAATATGAACCCGCTTGTTATTGGGCAGCAGAACTTGTATGTGCTGGTCACTACATGGATTTGTGGGAAGCCATCTTATATTATGTAGGAAAACACATTCATTTAGGAAATCCAAAAATCGTTATATATTTAGAAATGCGATACCAAGTATTCAGAAATATTATGAAGCAAGGTCATTATACGTCTGAACTTCAATTGCGAAACAATCCAAATATACGAAATATATTTGCGGAAGTCATTGCTACACTGACATTTTCCAACAGAAAACATAGTTTCGAGTCTATTAAAATCAATCGTGTAGAAGAATTTGACATCACACAAATGACAGAAAGATTGAAAGCACCTTCTATAAAATATATGGAACCTCTTTTCAGAAAAGAAGACCCAAAAGAATTATATATTCCCATTAATGAGTTTGTCTACAATATTTCATCTGATGGGAAAAATATGTTACACGCATGTTATTGGGTAGAATGGATTATAGAATTCGATGTAATATGTAAGAAACGAAAAGAACCCATTTATTGTGAACGTCGTAAAGAAAGTAAAGATGTAGAGAACAAATATCAAAAAGATATCATTTGGATGATATGGGAAGCCTTGGTATTACAATGTGAATCCTTGAATAATCAACTTCTTCTTAAAATGATGAATGCCATATTAACACTGTTTTCAATTAAATATACTACTGGATGTTGTAAGAAACGCCGTTATTTATTCTATTTTGCTATTTCATTATTGACCGAACAAGTGCCTTTCAATGTTGAAATCACGACACAAAAAGCGAAAATACAAATGATAACAGAGAAAATCAATGAAATATACAAACAAATTAAAAAGAACGAAGAAACCCCCGGAACAGATTACTTATTCAGAAATTTGGACCAAGCCGAAAATTTCGAAAGAACTATCAGAAAATTGGAAATGGTTCAATCTATGGACTTCGCTACACATATGAGTTGAATCTACTATTATACATTTTTCATAAAATCGAAACAAAATTTATATAATTTAGGTAATTATATAAATACTCAATAACAATACTTACTAAAGCAATATGGGAAATTTATGCTGTAATGATATGGCATTTTTAGATGACTATGATGACTACGAAATTGCCATCATTGACATTGAATATGATGTGCCTGTTAAATCACTCACTCATAAAAGAATGATATATTTCGAAAATCAAAAAACTATCAAATCCAAAATCAATAAACAATGCGTATCAGAGTCCAACATGTATGACAATTATAAAATCGTCTAAAACGCAGCACCGAACGCTCCGCCCAATACACCATTAGCAGCCATAGGTCCCATGTAAGAACCCATATCACCACTGTTCTGTGGACCTTGTGTGATGTTTGATATCATATCATGTGCTGTTGCTGGTTGTTTTGTGCTCGACACAGGAGCAGGAGGGAACATATCAGTTTGTAAAGAACTATCATCCAACACATCAGCACGACTAGGACTGTGTCTGGCACCTCCTTGTTTCTTCTTTTTTTGGTCTACTTGTGCTCCATTCCAGAGTTCATTAATGCGGTCAACGATGATATTTACCTTAATACCTAATTTTGTTTGAATGCTCAACACGATGATCAAAAATGCTAAAATTACATTTGTAAGGTTCAATGCCTCATATTTGAATCCACTGTATGTTGGAATATATGTAATAATTCTGTGAATCAAAATAATACCACAAAACATAATCAAGATTTGTATGAAGATTTCAGCTAAAATTTCCAAAGAAGACTTTTCAGAATCGGCTTCAGGAACGAATCTTTGAATAGACTTGTTTAGAAGAATAACAGGAATGATTGCTAATAATACATATTGAAGAACATTGAGAATCTCGGCCTTTCCTTCATCTGTTCCTGAAAACACATGGTTAAAGAAAGTTTTCTTAGGTGGTTCTGTAATACTTTGTAAATCCATTTTCAAACACTATATTATAATCAAATATTTAAAAATATATAAAATTATATTTTGTATATTTGACTACATAATAAATTTCATATCTTTGATAATTACAAGTTTGCCGATATTATAGAGGATGAAATTAAGCCCTCATTGCCACTTTTATTACAGGATGATGCTGATAATCATGAATTTTAAAGTCTTCAATTACATAATCATTAATATTTTCTCTCTTGTTTAAAATTTCTAGTGTAGGAAATGGGTATGGAGTTCTTGAAATTTGCTCTGTTACTTGTTCAAAGTGGTCGTCATAGATGTGACAATCGCCACCGTAGTGTATGAATTCATGTGGTTCTAAATCACATATTTTGGCAACTATGCATGTTAATATTGAGTATGATAAAATATTTATTGGAATTCCACATATTTCGTCACAGCTTCTTTGGTAAAGAATACAACTTAATTTCTTTTCTTCTGTTACAAAGAATTGATATAAAATATGACAAGGATTTAGAACCCCCTGTTCTAATTGCTCTGGATTCCATACACTTACCACATGTCGTCTCGAGTTTCTTGTTTCAGGATTTTTAAGGTCATCAATGACTTTTTGTAGTTGGTCAATTCCTTGTCCTGTATAATCCGTTTCGCAACCCGTATATGGTGCGTTATAAAATCTTGCTTGATATCCATACATAGGTCCAATCGAACGCCCCGGTTCATAATCTAATCCACATTTTTCTAAAAATTCTTTTGTAGTATTTCCTTTCCATATTCCAACTCCTTGGTCAGTAAGAATTTTATTATCTGTTTGTCCTTTAATAAACCATAACAATTCACGAATGCCAGTTTTAACAGCAGTCTTTTTAGTAGTAAATACAGGGATTTTACCACCTTCTAATGAAAAGTGCATAGCGGCACCTACTCCTCTCTTAGTTTTACCATTTCTACCTTCTTCAAGAGTGCCATGTTCCATTAAATCTTTTAGCAAATTCAGATACTGGTATTCTTCGTGATACTCATTGTCTGTATTCCGTTCTTTGTATTTGTTGATATTTATAGCGTATTTCAACATATTATAATAATTATGGAATGTTGTATTTAATTATTTTTTAATGTTATATTTATGATGGTTCTCAAAACTTAAAATACAGAAAAAACAACATCGAAGAATATACTTTAGAAGATATTTCGTGGATTAAAATCTATGAATTTTATTTTTCACTTTATATGACGATGATTGCGTAATTATTTTTGAAAATATAAATAATAACTATTTATATTATGAGCAGAGCTTTAGGATCAGCTAAACAGAGAAGAGCTGGTGTTTCCTTCCAAGAAACAAATCCTTTATCACAACAATCTCAAGTGCCCTCAAATACGATGATGCCAAACGCAACAACACCACAACAAGGATTGACGCTTCCGCAAGTAATTTCCTTGGTTGATACAAGATTAGTAAAACTAGAAAAATTTATGAACGAAGGTGGAGGAGGAGGGAGTGATTCGAACCTCGCCATAGAATTAGACGATAGATTCAACTTGTTGGCATCAGAAGTAAATGACTTGAAAGAAGTTGTTTATAAACTTCAAACATATACAATGGAAGTAAATAAGAGTTTATTGGAACATATTACAAAATCAAAAGATGGAATCAATACTTTGACTCCAAACGACAATAGAAGAGAAAATATTAAAATAGAAAAACCAAATAAATAAAAAATGAAAGTATATAATTATATAACAGTGTATATAATTGTATGGAATCTATTGAACAACAAATTGCGAGTCTCCAACAAAATTATTATTCACAAAATAAAAAGAATGCCTTTTTCAAAAATTCACAAAAACAAGATTTAGCAAAATCTATCACACAAACAATCGATATCAATACTTTATTTAGCAAAAGTATTTATATCATTGAAAACACCAATATTGTATACATTGACTATCCAATATTGAAAACCTTTATGTGTGAAGAAATATACAACTCTTGTATTGAGTATATACTGTTGAAATACAGTGAAGCTATTCAACAATATGGCACTTATGAAGTTCAAGTGAATTTGAAATCGTTTTCAATGTCGGCAGCCCAGCGTTATCAAACAGTTATCAAAATGTTCAGCGACCGGTGCAATAACGCATCTACAAACTACGCACAAATAATGACGAAAATGACTACACTTAATACACCATCTATGATTGATACTATTCAACGTTTTTTGAAGCCATTTATTGACCCTACAATAGTTAATAAAATTGAATTCAGAAAATAAAAATATGATTTGTATGAAAAATTGATTTGATTATCATACAAATAGAAACAATATAAATATTTATTGTCAGCATTACAATATGGAATTTACTATTAACACTCTATCAAAAGCCGAAATCTTCTCGGGAATTTTTCAAAATTTACGAACTTTCGTAGATAACGTGAATATTCAATTCTCCAAAGATGGTCTTAATATGCAAACAATGGACAACGCACGTGTTTCTGTGTTTGAATTAAATATACCTGCAGACTGGTTCGATGAATACAAATGTGAATTAGAAGAAGGTGTAGTTCTGGGTATTTCGAGTAATATTGCTTCTAAAATACTCAATGCTCGCGACAAGGAACAACATATCAAATTCACGTATGAAAATTCCAAAAAAGACCATTTGTATGTGGACTTTTCGACGACTAATAAAACGAAAACCATTTTCGACAAAAGTTTTGAAATGCCACTTGTAGATATGGACGAAGAAACACTACAAATACCGGAGATTGAATACAGTGCCGAATTCTCATTAAACTCATCGATATTTGCTTCTTTGATTAACCAACTCAAAATGTTTGGAGAAACACTTGAAATCGCTTGTTCAGAGGAAAATATCACGTTGTATTCCCACAGTGCTGATAACGGAAAAATGTCTGTTCAAATCAAAAACGACGATTTGACCGAATTCTCTATTGTTGAAGACGAGTCATTGAACTTGTCGTTCTCTCTTCATTATTTACATAATATTTGTAGTTACCAAAAAATTTCAAAAGAAATAGCAATCCATTTGTGTGACAATTTCCCGTTGAAAATCGAATATGATTTAGGAGATGATTCATACATCCACTTTTATTTAGCTCCAAAAATGAATGACGATTAAGATTTAGAAATTACTATATATAATTATATATAGTGAATACTATACATGGAATTATCAAATATTCCACTCGCAACAATGATACATAACGATTGCGAATTATTATTAAATACACCCATTATTATTGACTTGGAGTATTATAAAAATTATGAAGGATGTTATTGTTTATATCCTTTTTTCCCTTGGCTGGACAATGGCTATCAACAAAAGCAACTATATTATACCATATACAAAAATTTTGTATTACAACACCGTTCAATATTGGTTGATGATACGATGGACATACCCGAACTACATAAATATCAAATTTACAACATTGAAAATTTTTTAGACGACCCACAATTATTACTCCTACAATATAATATTACCTATCCACCTATATCCATTTTTGTTGTATGCTACTATTTGATAAGAATAGATGAAAAAATTTATGACGTATGTTTCTACATTAACGCACAAGAAAGAATCAATTACACACAAAAACACTCTCATCTCCAACACAATTGGATAATAAAATATGTGAAAGAAATAGCGTATATCAAATAATTACAGCGTCGTAATCTTCATCATTCTCAATTGAGAACGAATAGAATTCTGACGTATAGCATTATTTATCTTCTGAGGGTGTTGTTTGCGTTTTACACGATTACTACTTTGTAATGGTTGAATGTTTACTGGTTGTTTTGGTGCTAAGGTATTAAAAGAACTTTGTGCTGGTGTTCTACGCGGTGGTGGTGGTGGTGGCGGTTGAATTGAACGAGGCGGATTTTGTTTAGTAGTTCTAACTGTATTCGTATTTCTTTCTGCATTACCAGAAGAACCCATTAAACTACAACCTCTATTTTTACGAATATCATCGCATTCAGTCACTTTACTATTTTTATTTTTCACTGATGAATCTGTATAAAAGAAGTCCGCATCCGTTATTTCTTCAACGTAATTTACAGGACGCCGATGACGCGGAGGCTGTATTTGCTTTCGACGAACAGGCTGCACTTCAATATATTGATATTGATGAGGTGGTGGCGGAGGTGGAGGTGGAGGCAATGAAGCATTGTATTCATTCATTTCATAATTCATTTCTAGTCGTTCCCTTGCGTCATTACCCAAATCAGGGTAAATTGGTTTTTTCCTTCCATCAACTCTATTTTTCAACTGAATTTCACTAAGTAAATACCTATATTTAGCATATCTCATTTTCCCTTGTCTTCTTATGGTATCATTATTACGAATTTTCACAAACAACATGTCAGTCAATTTTCGGCTTATACCATAAATTTCAAATGTTCTCTTCAGTAAATATTCATAATCTCGCGTTGTCGGCATTAAGTCTTCTATAATTTCATATCGTTTTAACACCTTTATCAATGGGTCCAAATGTCCTATATAAAATCCATTTGTATATCCATCACCATCATTGACATCTGTGGTATATACTATATCCAGTTCACTCATACAACGCTGTACATCATACATATTAATTGTATTCAACAAATAATAATCTGGTCCACATATTACCGCCGCTGAATATTTATCCTTGTTATTTTCCAAAAAACGACCCACGCGACATTCAGAATACATTTGACGAACAGCATTTCGGATGCTAATCGCCGTGTAATCACGACGCATTTTCATAATACCATTTTGATAAAGTATATCCAATTCATCATCCAGTTCATCTTGTTTATATTCTTCATAATATGTCATTTTTATTATGTTGTAATTCATCGCATTTACTGATCTACCGTCTACAATCGTCGTGCCTACATCTAAATTAAATACATACACATCCACATCATACACTAACTCTAACGGCTCTATCATTCGTTCAACCATTTTCTCATATGTAAACCTTATCGACCGACCAATCACTCCAAAAAAACATACACATATTCGTTTTTTATTATCATTCATAACATATATATTTCTATATATATTTTTTATTCTTCCTTATAAGTGTTTTTCATATAGTCATCAAGAATATGTATAGTATCAGACGACGAAGTTTCAAAATAACAAGGCACCAAAGCATGAATAAATGCTTGTATCGAAGCTGTGAAAAAATAAACACTCAATGACATCGATACACATAAATGCTGGAAATATGATACATTCTTCTCTCGTGGATGTTTCAAAAAAATTTCATCTATTTTTTTAATCATTTTATATATTTTTCGTATATAAAAAATATATAGTATCTTTTCTATTAAATATATTCATAATGGAAATTGTATTCACAATACTAGTATTTATATTGATATTATTTCTTTACATTCACATATTCCAACATTATAAAACCAGCTCTATAATGGAAATCTATGAATATGAATATATCTCTAATAAACATCTCCAAGAAATTTGCGATTTAAAACAACCAGTATTATTCCAATTTTCCAACGATATTTTCAAAGACATTTCTATGTCATCATTCTTGTCTTTGTCTGAAAATGAAATCAACGTCAAAGATATTGATGACTATTGGAAAACTCCCACTCCAACCAGTGTCGACTCTGTGAAAATTTCACTGAATAGTTTCTTACAACTCATTCAAACCGATGAAACCAAACAGTTTTTCACTGAAAACAATCATGAATTTATCTCACAATTATCTTTGTTGGAAGACATCAATCCTTATTTGAAACCCGACTTTACATTTAGTCCCAAGTATGATTTCGTCATGGGCTCATACAATACCATCACTCCACTCAAATTTCATAAAGACTATAGACGTTTCATTACTGTATTAAATGGCTCCATCAAAATCAAAATGCTTCCATACAAATACATCAAACAACTTGATTGTGTTATGGACTATGAAAATATGGAATTTTGGTCACCATTGAACACATTTGATATTTCAAACACAAATATTCAATTCCTCGATTTTGAAGTATATTCCGGATATACCCTCTACATACCACCATATTGGTTCTATTCTATGAAATTTTCCGGTGAACAACAACATAATATTCTCTTATCTACTACATATGACTCTCCAATGAATGTTTTAGCAAACACACCCGACTATACACGCAACTTCATACAAAAATACAATACTTATTATAAACCTACTCCCACAACGTCACCTATTGTCAAAACAGATTTATTGTAATTTTTTGTCATTATATCGCATAGAACACATACAAATGTTGTTGTTTAATATTTGTATCCCCGTCATTTTATTCGTGTTGCTTTTTATCGCGAGCTTCTTACGAGAGTTTTTCCAAGGAACACCATATCCCGATTTCTTCAAGGCCAACATATTCATTATTTGTTGGGGAATTAGTTTAGTCATTTTATGTAACCTCGGATATACCCTTACCACATGGATTATATTCTTATGTCCACTCGCAATTATGACCGCTAGATATTTCAAAAATGGAGAATGGGAATTCAGCGATAAAATATTGACAATGGCCACCAAAACTACCATTGAACCCACCACCATTCCCACTGATTTCTTTACCACTTCTCCACCATAATTTCATACACAATTATGTATGTTCTATCTTTTTATGTATTGTAATTATATATCCATTATTACAATGCGTCCATCTGCTATCGTATTTGCCTTAGTCACTTACCTAGTGTTAGACCTTATCTACATTTCACTCATTAGCAACTACTTTCAAAACCAAATCATCGACGTCCAACGTGTAAAACTAACACCCAATTATTACGCCGCAAACGCCTGTTATGTATTTATTATGTTTGCTTTCTATTATTTCATCTTGAGACCTCAAAAATCTCCTTTTGATGCCGCCATTTTGGGTTTAGCCATTTACGGTGTCTTTGAACTTACCAACTTTGCCTTATTCAAAAAATGGCGAATTGAAACCGTCATTATTGATACACTATGGGGAGGTCTTGCCCTTTCTTTAGCAACTTTTATCACATATCGTGTTTACGGATATACTTTTGATCTTTCTATCTAAACAATCTTCGAGCTTATCAATAATATGCTTTTGAAAACCTACCAGTAATTTCACGTTGTCGGAACTCTTTTAAATTTATCGATTTCAAAAACTCTTGACGATTTTTATAAATTGCTCTCCATTTCCGTTGAATTATTCTCAAATAACGGGTTTTTATTATACTATTATATGTTCCATCTTCCATTATTTCTAATTTAATCACTTCTAATTTAGGTTTATGGCGAATCATTGACCTCCAATACAAATATTGTAATAGAATACTTCTTTCATATTTGAAAAACATCCATATTGGTATTTTCAAAGTCATCAATAATATGTTTCGTTCAACATCATAATTATAGCTTCCTATATAATAATTATTATGCTTACACTCTGTATATTCTTCATCATCTATTCTCCCCAATAAATCTTCAAACCCTTCACGAATCATATTATCATACAGATTATTTGTCTATAATATATTTATGATTTTTTAGTTCAATTTTTTGACTTTATCGCTTCCTATAATATCAGAAATAATCCCGAATCTATTTCTTGGACAACTTCCGGCATCCCATTTGGCCAGTCTTTATATGCCAATGCTTTCGACGTCGGTCGTTCCAATTCCAACAACTTCTTTAATGCCATCAATCTACGCTCTAATGGCACTAAATCCCGCGATAATTTCCGGCTAATTTGTTTCCAACGCCATTCAAATTGTAATGCCGAAGACCAATCTGGAAAATTCTTCACGTGACATGCACGAACCCATGACTCACCTTTATTTACTTTTGAACCAGTCGCGTGTGCACCTCCCGTTATTTCTTTATTATGTTGTCTTAGACGCCTATCCAAATTTACAGTAGCACCTATATAAGTAGCACCTGAATCGCTCACTAATAAATATACGAAAAATTCTGAATTACATTTTACGGTTTCTCTTGGTGTTGTATTCATCTATACTAAATATTGCGAAATTTTGACAAATATAAATTCGGAACTATAACACACAATGTTCCCATTACTTTTTTCAACGTCAATACATCTCCATTAAATAGCATTCCATACACATACGCCATAACCACCCCGACATACGACAATATAGAATATAATGTTGTATCTAATCTAGATATTGCGAAAAATCTGAGCAAATATCCAAACAACCCTATCACCACATTTATACCAATAGACACATTCAATATATTTGTAGGACTCACAGACAAAACATCCTTCAATTTATCATACATAAATAATGTCATTATAACGACACCCGCAAAATACGACAAAAATAAATGATTCCACGAGTTATCCGTCTTCAAACGCCGCACCACAAAATATATGAAAGCTTCCGTCAAACCCGCCAACAAAATCATCACTATACCCTCCAGTTGACCCATCATTTCAAATGACGAACCTCCATTTCCAGTAGTCAATAAATACACACCCAATAATGTCACCAGCATAACTGGATGAACATTACGACCAGACATCATCAATATCATAATCGGATACAAATAAAACAATGTGTAGGATAATCCACTTTCCAACAACTGAAACCCTCTATATGACGTATATACGTGAGCAATCGTAATAGCTGACAATAACAATCCATTTTTACTGAACAGATGATTGTATACGTAATTGTAATCAATAAAAAATCCGGAAACAATCACGTAGGAAAAAAATCGGCTCCATACCTGTAAATCCAACGCTAAATCAATATTTTTCACAAATACTGGATATAAAGCCAATAACGATTCCGATATTATCTTTATTAATGCTTCATACATACTATTATATATATTGTATAACAATATATTTTCAAGCAAGCTCATTCACTTGAGAGGGCTCGTCATAATCTGGCATACTATCCATATATTCTCCTTCAAAATACGTCTCCAATTCACTTCTAGAGAAGTAAAATGCGTCACAAATTTCTCCACACCACAAATGGACTACATATATGATACCATTATCACTTCGATACAAATTATGACTTCTCATATGCGACGAGGAACTTCCATATGAAACAAGTCTATTATCATTTTTGAAAAATTCAACTATCGAATCTCTGGCTCTATAATAGTAATAACCAGAAATTTGGGCATGTAATGTATACGGCGATAATTTCTCTTTTTCTTTTTCATATCTATTATTTATGAATTTTTCAATATCATCATATATTTTCACATCGGAATCGGTATCTTTCAACGGTTCAGAATATGAAATTGTTATAGTGTTATTTTGTTCTGGAACAGTTTCATACCATTCAGGCAACTTATGAACACTTTGGTTTTGTTCTGTTTGCTTATTATCAATAATTTCCATTATATTATTAGATGTTTATATTGCTATCAATAATCTTATTTTTAGAATCAATTTTTTACACATATAAGCTTTGTGTCGTCGCCACATATTTCAAGATATTTTGTTCAATATTTACCATTTTCGATAAACACATCAATTCATTGTTCCTTTCACACACTAATATTATTTCTCGAACAATCGCGACTATTTTTAATATGGCTTTTGTGAAATCTCCAACACTAATATTCGTTTCTTGTTGTAAATTCACTTGAATAATCTGTTTACATTCTTCTTCACTATTTGCATGATACCATACTATTATTTTATCCAACAAATTGAACTGGAGTATTTCGTCGTATCTCATTGCCGAATCTAAATCCTTTTCTATTTCTCTTTGCTCCAATTTACCAATCATATCTTGTATTTCGATAATTCTATATTTCACATATTCTTCCTCACAAATCGGGAAATTCTTCTTGTATTCATCTTCGACTTTTATATCCACGAAACAACACAACACATTCAATATTTGTTCACTAGTAAACTCTTCGAAATAATTCCACTTTGTTATCATCTCTGCACCAATTAAACTATGTATTTCAGAAATGTGGGCAGCAATAATTCCTTTTTCCAATAATGTGTATTTTCCTGTTTCTATGTCGTATTCAATGTAATGGTCTTCTTGTAAAATCTCACATATAAGTTCTATTTGACTCTCCACATAATTACAATAATACTCCTTTTGTCTTAATTCAAGTTCATATTCCTTTTCCACTTTTTTCATTTCTTTATATACATCCAAATCTCGTTGAAAACTGCGGTTATTATCTTTGATTGTGTTTATTTGTCTATCAACTTCCTTTTTCTTTTTATTATTCAAATACTCATAATTTGTCATGAGTCTCATATATTCTTCTAAATCTTCTTTACTTGTTTGTGTGCGAATCAGTTTCTTCGACGCAATATTTCCTTCAAAGACTTTCAGTGATTCATCTATATCATGAATCTGGTCAGCCAATTCTAATCCCATCATACTCTTTGTGACAAACTCACCAAATTCCCGATTCGTATGAAGCAAATGTAATATTAATTGATAAGATATGCGGAAATTCGACAATAAGGTTTGTGGTGTCCCACACAATATCTCCTTGTATTCGGTAATAGAAGGAACGTCAAACAAATTATTACAATGTATCACGTGACCAACTACATCTATACCTCGACGCCCAGCACGACCGGCACATTGCATATATTCGTGAGAATATACATATCTTTGCCCACGATTATCATATTTCGTGAGATTCGAGAATATGGCCGTTCGAATCGGACAATCAAGCCCTATTGAAAACGACTCAGTGGCAAACAACAACTTAATAACTCGTTTACCAATCATTAATTCTACAATTTCGCGAAACACCGGCAACATACCCGAATGATGAATACCGATTCCCTTTTCCAACAATGATACCAGTTGATTATATTCGGGCATTTCCATATATTCACGGTAATTTGTAAATTTACGTATAATCGCATCACAATCTCGTTTCATTGTGTATGGAACCTTACTATCAAATTCCAACAAATTAGTTGTAATATCTTTCGCACAACTTTCTACACCTTTTCGTGAAAACACGAAACAAATAGCCGGCAACATTTCTTCATCACGCAATTTTTCACTCAACTTGTTTAATACAAATTTGCGATTCATAAACAAACGATTTTTATCAAACACATTCTTTGTTTTGGATATTTCATAATAATTGGACTCATTGAAAGCCCCGTTCGCACTACGCAATTCTATGAATTTATTTGTGGACCTTCTAATATTTTCTTTCACTTCTTTATCTTTGATTGTTTTAAAGGGAGATTCGGTTGTCGCCAAAAATCCATAATGCGTAAGTGGAACAATACGATGACTATTATACGACAATGACACTTGTTTTCCGTCTTTACGAGAATCTTCTATCCAACGAGCAAACCGTTCAGGTGCGTCAATCGTTGCCGACAACATAATCATTTGAACGTGTTTCGGCAACATCATTATTGACTGTTCCCACACTTTACCTCGTTCTTGATCATTTATATAATGGACTTCATCGAAAACCACACACGCCAATTCAGTTTCCATATTGATTTGGAATGACAAATAAATAGAACTTTCTGAGCTACCTTTGAACAACGTATTCATCAAAATTTCGGTTGTCATAATCAACACATCAGCATTTGGATTTATTTTAATATCACCAGTAAATAATCCCACTTGAATATTTGGATATTTTTGTTGGAAATCGTAGAATTTTTGGTTTGAAAGTGCTTTGATTGGTGAACAATAAATCACTTTTTTTCCTTTTTCAGTGAAATATCTTATCGCGAACTCCGCCGGTAATGTTTTACCTGAACCAGTTGGAACACACACCAAACTATGATTACCTTGAACAATATTTTCAATAGAATATTTTTGGAAATCACTCAGTTCGAACCCAAAGCTATTGAAATGCTCATCATAGTTTTCAGTGGTTTGTTGGTATTTTTCATTACAAAGTTTCACCATAGTATCAAACACAATATATTATATTGATTTTAATTTTTAAATTATTTAAAATCAATTTTTTACGCAAGTTGAACTTCATCTTCAACCATATCAATCTCATCCATTTCTTCTTCCAACTCTGGTTTATTTACACAGTTGTTCATATCAACCTTTTCACGGTTATTATATGCCATTAACATTACATCATCCATTGCCTTCTTGTATTTTTCAGGATTGTTTTTCATTCCATCGATGAAATTATTCAAGCGTTCATCCGCACGTGGATTCAATTTGGCTTTACGTTCATCATAAAAATCACAGATTTCACTGAACCGCGAGTCTACCATTTCAGAGAAAATTTTATCCGCTAAATCCGTAATGAATTTTTGCTCGATTTCACTATATTTGTGTGCGTATTTACTACGCAAATTTGTTAGAGCAACATTCAAATATTCTGGGTATTCTCCAGAAAAATGAACCTTGTGAATATAATACAATAAACTTCCGTGTAACTTACTCAATACTTGTTTCTTTTCTTTATCCGTTAATAAATCAGCAATAGTCTCACTTCCCAATTGAACTCTGTATGAAACATTGTTGATAATTGTGTTATTTGTCATATTGTTGTGATTCGTAATATTGTTTGTCACCGACGAACGAATATTCTCGATTTGCTTGTTTTGACTTTCTAACAACTCTATTTTTTGTTGCTGTAATGCAATTGTATTTTCCATATCTTTGTTTCTCTGTTGAACCACTTTACAACGACCATCCACATGTCGTTTCAACGCATCAGAACGAGAAAACGCTTCCATGCAATGGGGACATTCTAAAGTTTTCTTTGAAGATTTTTTTAGATTTATCTTGGTGGATTTTACACCAGCTTCCACAGATTTATTTTGAACATTTTTTGTTTTTTTTCGATTCTGCCATTCTACTACTCGTTTATTCGAGTCATCTTTTGAAGAACAACTCAAGTAATTTTCTAATACATTAAATTCCCAATTATCCCATCCACCATTATCATTTATTTGCTGATTGAGAACGGTATTTTTTTGCTCCATATAAGCTTTCTTATAATAATGTTTTATCTTTGTTAATGATGTTGCGGCGGATATATATGTGTATGTACAAGTTGGGTTTTTACATTTTATTTCGTAAATTATGGTCTTACTGTAGTCTGTTTGTGGCATATATAATATTAATTTATTATTTTTATATAGTTTCTAAATATAAGATGTCTAACAAATCCTAGATTTATAGCTTTTAAATCCAGTTTTTGTCTAGTTTTATCTAGTTTATCCAGTTTTATAATGAAGTATTTTTACAAAATTTTATTCATAATATAAATATTTTTTGAGACCGAACTATGTATATATCGTGTAACTATACACATAGTTCCATTATTTATATCACGATATATGCAGTTATCAACTGGTGTATTTTGGTGTAAAAAAAATCTCAAAATTATATTACACAATTTTCATGTTTTAATGTTTCTTTTATTTGACTAATTATATTCTCTAAATGTTTGCATCTTTCCTGTAAGGCATCATAATCTTTACGTAATTTATTATATGAATCATTCTTTTGGCTGCATCGACCGCGTAAATGACGTTTTAATGAATCAATTCTTGTAAATGGCTTTTTACAATGCACACATTCATTTTTTTTCCCCTCCGGTGGATGTATGGCGTTAATTTCCGGTGGATGATCCACCAATGTTGGAGGATTTTGGTGGATAAAAACTAGATTTTTTTGACTGTTCATTCTATACTTTATCCACTTATCTACTCGTTTATTCAGTTCATCTTTTGATGAACAATCATCATATTGCTCCAAAACAACAATTTGCCAATTATCAAATCCTCCGTTTGCAGTAATTTGATGATTCAAATCAGAATGTATTCCGTCCATATATGCTTTCCGATATCTGTATTTTATATTTTTTAAATTTGTTGTACCCCCGATTTCAAAAAATTTTACGAGTGGATTTTTACATTTGATTTCATATATTAATGCGTTGCTATAGTCTGTAGATGGCATCAAATATATATAATAAACATAAATTCTTTATATTATTTGGAAAAAATCAATTTGGAAATTATAAAAATGTATATTTCTAAAAAAAAATCTAGTTTTTGTCTAGTTTTTGTCTAGTTTTTGTCTAGTTTTTGGTCTCAAAACACGTTTTTTTGAGACTCAGAAACCCAGAGAGAGATACGAGGATTTAAAAAAATTTCTATTCAAAAAAATAATACAAAAATGAAAATTTCTGGTAGACAGAATATTTAGGAATATCATTCTTTTTAAACAATCTTTATGAAAAATCCAGAATTTCAAATTTTGTAATATTTAGGAATGATCCATCAATATATAGAACGATGAATTTAGGGATATTGGGTTTTGTAGGAATATTTTGTTTTCATTTCATACAAACTGTTTTAGGAGAAACAGAGTGTCCTGTTCCGATGATTCCCGCTTCTGATAGAAGAACAAACAAGCAATTGTTGCGAGTTGCTCAATACAACGTAGAATGGTTGTTTATCGATTATTGTTCTTCATCGGATTGTCCCGGTTCGGGCTGCACTTGGAAAAACGATAGTGAAGCCCAAACACATTTATCTACAATATCAAACAATATAAAATCCATCAATCCGGATATTATGAATTTCGCAGAAATAGAAGGCTGTGATGAAATCAATCTGTTACGAGATAATTTAGACGATTCTTTTGAAGGGTATTTGATTAAAGGAACTGACACAAGCACCGGTCAAAATGTAGGAATGATTTCTAGAATCGACCCACTCATACCTCTATACAGAACCGAAAATAGGAAAACATATCCCATTGAAGGTAGCACATGTGGATACACTGGAGAACCCAAGACAACCGGTGTAAGCAAACATTATATTACTGAATTTCTTGTAAATGATATAGCATTTGTGATGTTAGGCATTCATTTGTTAGCCCAACCGACTGAACCTACAAGGTGTGCCAAACGAGAAGCACAGGCATTAGTCATACAAGAAATGATTGCCTATTATCTATCAATGAACTATGAAGTTATTGTTGTGGGAGATTTCAATGATTACGATGGGATGGTTCTCGACAAGAACAATAATAATCCCACATCGAAAGTGTTGGAGATTTTAAAAGGTGATTTTGGAACATACAAGGATAAATATCAATTGTATAGTGTTGCCGAGAACCTAGAACAATCCGAACGATATAGTGATTGGTATGACAAAAACAGTGACTGTCAATCAAGTGACAACGAATTTTCACAAATAGACCATATATTGGTGTCTGAGTATTTCTTCAAAAACATACAAAATGTATCTATGTTTCATTCATACAAAGAATACTGTAATACATATAATTCGGATCATTATCCATTAATTGTGGATTTTTTAGTGTAAGGTTCTCAATAGGTTCTCGAATCCCTCAAAAATATTTTGTGTATAAAAACTACAAAA
>CEOC01001462.1_pt1 | contig 26579 bp, 22 predicted proteins | sample 356191 | NCBI WGS metagenome assembly CEOC01 (sample SAMEA2619952, study PRJEB7988) | marine metagenome | biome: marine biome (ENVO:00000447); feature: deep chlorophyll maximum layer (ENVO:xxxxxxxx); material: "saline water (ENVO:00002010), including plankton (ENVO:xxxxxxxx)" | depth 17 m
TATACATAAATTAGATTATGATTAAGTCTACATATGACACAAAACCAGTAAAAAAACTCGAAAAAGATAATTTTTATTATTCTAAAGAAGGTTTAATTATTTTTACCAAAAAATATCACTTAAATAGAGGCTACTGTTGCGAAAGTAAATGCAAACATTGCCCTTATGGTTTTGATAAATAATATTGGTTTAAAGTTTAAAAATGTCATATTTTAAAAAATTAATTTCTTTAGGAATACCTGATAAATTACCCGATTTCAAACCAAGAATACCCAACCTTAGTCATGCTCCAAATAGAATTGATTCTTTATCTAACAAAGAAAAGGCATTAGCTCTCAAAAATGCTTTAAGATATTTCCCTAAAAGCCAGCATAAGATACTAGGAAAAGAATTTTCTGAAGAACTAAATAATTATGGTAGAATTTACATGTACAGATTTCAACCAGATTATAAAATATTTGCTCGACCGATTGATGAATATCCAGGTAATTCTATTCAAGCGAAATCAATTATGTTAATGATTCAAAATAATTTGGACCCTTCGATAGCTCAACATCCCCAAGAGTTAATAACCTATGGAGGAAATGGTTCAGTTTTTCAGAATTGGGCTCAATATCTTCTTACAATGCAATATTTATCAAAAATGCAGGATGATCAAACCTTAGTTATGTATAGTGGACATCCGCTAGGTCTTTTTCCTTCTAATGTAAATGCTCCAAGAGTTGTTATTTCTAATGGAATGATGATTCCTAACTATTCAAAACCAATTGACTGGGAAAAATACAATGCTTTAGGAGTTACTCAGTATGGACAAATGACTGCAGGATCTTACATGTATATAGGTCCTCAAGGAATTGTCCATGGAACCACCATTACAGTGCTCAACGCATGCAGGAAAATAGACGCTAATGGGCCTCATGGTAAATTATTTGTTACTGCTGGTCTTGGTGGAATGAGTGGAGCTCAACCAAAAGCTGGAAATATTGCTGGTGTTATTTCAGTTACAGCAGAAATCAATCCTAAAGCGAGCTACAAAAGACATGAACAGGGATGGGTTGATGAAATCATAAGTGATTTAGATAAATTGTGTGAGCGGGTAAAAAATGCCAAAAAATCTAAAGAAGTTGTTTCAATTGCTTATGATGGTAATATTGTGGATGTATGGGAAAAATTTAATAAAGAAAATATTTACATTGATTTAGGTTCAGATCAAACATCACTTCATAATCCATGGGCAGGAGGATATTATCCAGTGGGATTAACTTTTGATGAATCAAATAAACTTATGACATCAGATCCGAATCTATTCAAAATAAAAGTGAAAGAATCATTAATAAGACACACTAATGCTATTGAAAAACATACTAAAAAAGGGACTTATTTTTTCGATTATGGGAATGCATTTTTACTGGAAGCTTCAAGAGCAGGTGCTGATATAATGAAAAGTGATAAAGTGACTTTTAAATATCCATCTTATGTACAAGATATTATGGGGCCTATGTGTTTTGATTATGGATTTGGCCCTTTTAGGTGGATATGTACATCTGGAAAGGCTTCAGACTTAAAAATGACTGATGATATTGCATGTTCGGTTTTAAAAGACTTATTAAAAGATGCCCCAGTTGAAATTCAGCAACAAATGAAAGATAATATTCAATGGATCAAAGGAGCACAAGAAAATAACTTAGTTGTGGGTTCTCAAGCTCGTATACTTTATGCAGACTCTGAAGGCAGAATAGCCATTGCAAAAGCTTTTAATAAAGCCATTAAAAAAGGAGAAATTTCTGCTCCAATTGTTCTTGGTAGAGACCATCACGATGTTTCTGGAACCGACTCGCCATATAGAGAAACTTCTAACATATATGATGGCTCATCATTTACAGCTGACATGGCTATTCAAAATGTAATAGGAGATTCATTTAGAGGCGCAACATGGGTAAGTATTCACAATGGTGGAGGAGTAGGATGGGGTGAGGTTATAAATGGTGGATTTGGACTAACTATTGATGGTTCTCCAGAATCTGAAGATAAACTTAGCAATATGCTATTTTGGGATGTTAACAATGGTATTGCAAGAAGAAATTGGGCGAGAAACAAGGAAGCAATTTTTGCTATTAAAAGAGAAATGAAAAGGAATTCAAAACTAGAGGTTACAATTCCCTTCTCTGCAGATGATGAAATGATTGATAATCTTATTAATTAAATAATAAATTTTATCCATTGATTTCCCTTTTAGCATTTTAATTTTACAAATCATATATTTATACTATGATTGACTTTAAGGGAAAAACAGTCTGGATTACCGGAGCATCATCAGGTATAGGAAAAGCATTAGCAATAAAGTTAGGTTCTTTAGGTGCTAACTTAGTACTATCTTCGAGAAAAGAAGATCAATTAGTGGAAGTTGCTAATCTTTGTAACACTGAAGTTCTTATTTTACCCATAGATTTAGAGAGATCATCAGACTTTTCTGAAAAGGTTGTAAAAGTTGTGTCCAAATTCAAAAGCATAGATTTATTAATTAATAATGGCGGAATTAGCCAAAGGTCAAGAGCCTATGAAACTGATATAGAAATAGATCGAAAAATTATGGAAGTAAATTATTTTGGGACTGTTGCTTTAACTAAAAGTATTCTTCCAGTAATGCAAAAACAAAAAAGCGGACACATTACTACCATAAGCAGTAGCTCTGGAAAATTTGGTTTTTTCTTGAGATCATCTTACTCTGCATCAAAATTTGCTCAAGTAGGGTTTTTTGAATCCCTTAGGCTTGAAGAAGAAAAAAATAATATTTTCATAAGTATTGTTTTTCCTTTTTTAGTTAAAACCAATATTTCTTTAAATGCTATTACTGAAAAAGGAGTAACCAATAAAAAAAATGATTCTTTAATAGAAAAAGGTATATCTCCTGAAAAATGTGCTCAAGATATTATAGATGGCATAATGGATCAGAAAAAAGAAATTTACTCTGGCGGAAAAGGTGCCTGGATACTAAATGTAAAAAGATTTTTTCCAGAACTTTTTTTCAAACTAATTAGGAAGCAATCCCCTGATTAATCTTTGATTCTTGTAAATTTTAATGCTTTTAGCATCCAGTCTGGTAAAGGTTGTGAAGCTTTTCGTTTTTCAACATTTAAATACAATCCTAATTTTTCAATAATTGGAATTTTATATACTTCTATCATCTCCATTAAAGTTCCATCAGGGTCTTCGCAATAAGTACAATGAACTTTTGTACTCTCCCCCATGCTCAATACATCATTAGTATCACAAGTAAATCCAAAACCCTCAGAAGAAAGTTTTTTTCCTAAAGCTTTCATATTTCTAACGTCAAAGCCTAAGTGAACAAAACCTGTATCTCCCCAGAGCCTGTCTTCATAAATTTTTTTAGGAACTCTACTAGATATATCTTGAACTAACTCAATATAACTTTTACCTGCTAGTTTTGAGAACCCTCCTCCAGATGGATTTTTTTGAGAAATTAAAACTCTTCTATACTCTAATTCTCCTCCATTAATATTAGCCCAATCAGTAAAGACGCTGGTTTGGTCATGTACCACCTCATTGTAACCCAATAAACTATAGAAAGCCAAAGATTTATCCATATTAGATACCCCTATTGAACAACCTACTGTTCCTCCTGTAGGATGAGTATGATTGGTATAAAAATCATTAGCTGGTATAATCTGCCAAATTAAATCGTCTAAATCTTTAACATAAAAAGTATTATAACCATAAGGAGTGGGAATGACTTTTGAAATGATATTACCATTATTTGATTGGAAAAAATTATAAGCATTTTCTAAATCAGGAGTTTTAATCATTCCCATAAAAATTCCTAAGTCACCAAGTTGAAAATCATTTTTTGCATGTGAGGCTTTAAAAGTACTAGGGCTGACAATCTCCATAGCACAACCACCTTTTATATTGAGAACCATAGCAGCTCGTTTAGAAATAACTTTTCCTTTGGTATAAATGGTCATTAAAGGGGCTTCTGCTTCATCATTAAACAAGGGAATATCCATTCCAAAGAATTTTCTATACCATTTCCATGATAATTTGTGATCTGGAACTCCTACTCCTAAATGTTGAATGCCGTGGATAGTAAAACTCATGACTTAATTCTTTCTACGTAAATACCTTTTTGAATATCAACTTTAATCAAATCACCTGTATTTATAAATAATGGAACCTTGACTTTTGCTCCAGTTTCAATGGTTGCAGGCTTCATAGTATTAGTTGCAGTATCTCCTTTTATTCCTGGTTCTGTATATGTAACTTCTGTGGATAGAAACTGGGGTTGTTCTACTAACAACGGCATTTCCTCTTCAGCATGGAAAACAATGGTACAAATGATTCCCTCCTTTAAAAAATCAGGTTGATCAATCATATGAGATTCAATAAATACTTGTTCATAATTTGAGGTATTCATGAAATGATAACCATCATTTTCTTTATATAAATATTGATATGGTCTATTTTCAATTCTCACAATCTCAATCTTATGACCCGAGGGAAATGTGTGATCCAAAACTCTTCCATCTTCAATGCCTCTCATCTTAGTTCTTACAAATGCGGGGCCCTTACCGGGTTTAACATGTTGAAATTCTTTTATTTGCATTAATTTATTATTGTGCTTGATACAAAGTCCGTTTTTTATTTCTGAAGTGGAGGCCATAAATTTATTTTAAAATGTAAATATAGAAAATGTTAAATTAGAGATTAACTAATGTTACTCCAATTTGGTTTTAATTTCATTAGACGAATTAGCTCTTTTTTAATAGATTGATTTTCTGAACTAGAAATATCTGAATCTAAAGCAATCAATTCATCAACATCAATTTTAGCTAATTGAACTAGTTGTCCATCTTTTGCAAGGTCAGCTAATTTAAAATCTAAGACTCCACTTTGCTGAGTTCCCATAACATCTCCAGGCCCTCTGATTTTCAAATCTTGCTCTGAAATTTCAAATCCATCATTAGTTCTTACCATAGTTTCGATTCTTATTTTAGCCTCATTTGATAGTTTGTACCCACTCATAAGTATACAATATGATTTATCTGCTCCTCTACCTACTCTTCCTCTAAGTTGATGCAACTGAGAAAGTCCAAATTTTTCAGCACTTTCAATAACCATTAATGAAGCATTAGGCACATCTACTCCCACTTCTATAACAGTTGTCGCTACCATTATTTGAGTTTTACCAGCAACAAATTGAGCCATTTCATAATCTTTAGCTTCAGGTTTCATTTTACCATGAACTATACTAACGTTATAATTTGGTAATGGGAATCTTCTTACAATACTTTCATAACCGTCCATTAAATCTTTATAATCTAATTTTTCAGATTCTTCAATTAAAGGATAGACAATATAAACTTGATGACCTTTTTTAATTTCATCTTCAATAAATTGGAAAACTTTTAGCCTACTAGAATCAAATCGATGGATGGTATTAATTGGTTTTCTTCCTGGTGGTAATTCATCAATTACTGATACATTTAAATCTCCGTAAAATGTCATGGCTAAAGTTCTAGGAATTGGTGTAGCTGTCATAACTAAAACATGGGGAGGATAATGGTTTTTCTTCCATAATTTTGCTCTTTGGGCAACTCCAAATCTATGCTGTTCATCAATAATGGCTAATCCCAAATTTTTAAACTTTACTTTATCTTCTAAAAGTGCATGGGTTCCTACTAGTATGTGTAGACTACCATCTTCTAATGATTCATGAATAATTTTTCTTTCAGATTTTTTTACTGAACCAGTAAGTAGCGCAATATTTATCCCCAATGGATTTAAAAAATTTTCTATAGTTTTAAAATGCTGATTGGCTAAAATTTCTGTTGGAGCCATCAAACAAGCCTGAAATCCATTATCAATTGACAGCAGCATTGTAAGGACTGCAACCAAAGTTTTACCACTCCCAACATCACCCTGTAAAAGTCTATTCATATGGGAACCTAAACCTAAATCTTTACGAATTTCTTTAACTACTCTTTTTTGAGCATTGGTCAATTCAAAAGGAAGGTAATCTTTAAAAAATTTATTGAAATTATCACCCACTTCTTTAAAGACAAATCCTTTAGATTTTTTTCTAGTGTTAAGTTTCTGACGAGTCATTCCAAGCTGTAAAAAAAATAGTTCTTCATATTTTAATCTTATAATAGACTTTTGGAGAATATTTTTATCCTTTGGAAAATGGATATTGGCAAAAGCATTATTAATGGATGGAAAATGGTTCTTTTTTTCAATTCTTTGGTTAAGAGTTTGAGGTATAAAATTTAATACTTGTGGTAATAAGTTTCTCATTAAATTTTCAATTCCTTTAGATTGAAGCCCAAAGGAGGATAACTTTTCAGTAGAATGGTAAACAGGTTGAAGATTCCCTACTTTATTTTTATTTTTTTCCTCTAACTCAATTTCTGGATGATTAAAATTAAGTGTTCCTCCATAAAAATTTGGCTTACCAAAAACTACATATTGTTCTCCAATCTTAATGGTTGATTTAATCCATTTCACGCCTTTGAACCATACTAACTGCACGGTTCCACTATTATCAAATGCGGTAACTAATAGTCTTTTTTTTCTAGGTTGGCCTAGCTCTTGAATATTTGTGATTTTTACTAAAATCTGAACATTTCCTATAGATTCTGAAATATCTTTTACTAAAATAGTTTTAGAACGATCAACATATCTAAAAGGAAAGTAATTTAATAAATCTCTAAATCTATAGATATTTAATTCAGTCCTAAGTAAGTCGGCTCTTTTAGGGCCCACTCCTTTTAAAAATTCGATAGAAGTATATAAAACGTTATTGTCCAAAAATGAAAATAAAATTCATCTATGAAAATAGAACAAAAAAATTAAAATATTCTAGATGATTATATAGAATCTTTACCTAATAATAATACAGGATTTTCTAAATAATTTTTGAAAGTATTTAAAAATGCTGAACCAACTGCACCGTCTACGACTCTGTGATCGCAACTTAAAGTAACTTTCATAATATTTCCTGGAACAATTTCTCCACTTTTAACAATTGGAACTTGTTGTATTCCACCTACAGCTAAAATACATGCATCTGGTGGGTTTACGATTGCCGTAAACTCATCTATTCCGAACATTCCAAGATTAGAAATAGTAAAAGTATTCCCCTCCCATTCCTCAGGTTGGAGCTTTTTATTTTTAGCTTTTTTAGCAAATGTTTTGACTTCTTCTCCAATATTGGTTAAAGACTTTTCGTTTGCAAATCTAACAACTGGTACTAAAAGACCTTCATCAACTGCTACTGCAACACCAATATGAACGTGATTTTTATATCTTATAAAGTCTCCATGCCAAGATGCATTTACTTTAGGATGATCTTTAAGAGAGACTGCTGCTGCTTTAACAACAAAATCATTGAAGGAAATTTTAGATGGAGATATAGCTTTATTAATGGCTTTTCTTGACTCTATGGCATTATCCATATTTATTGAAACAGTTAGGTAAAAATGTGGTGCTGAAAATTTACTTTCAGAAAGTCTTTGAGCAATAACTTTTCTCATAGGAGAAACGGATTCATCAATAAATGATTCTTGTCCAGTGATACTAGATTTTCCTTGGAAATTATCAATGTCTCTTTTTACAATTCTACCATCAGTTCCAGTTCCATTAACAAATTTTAAATTAATTCCTCTTTCTTCAGCAAGTTTTTTAGCGAGCGGAGATGCTTTAGAACCAGAATTTGAAATAGATTCCGCCGGAGGAAATGAATTATTTGAATTGGAAGATGTTTCAATAATAGGTGGTGATTCAACAGGTGTTTCTTTTAATGGTTCAGACTTAGCAACTAATTTTTCTTCTTTTTGAGGTTCTTTTTCTTCTTTAGGAGCCTTTTCATCTTTTAAAAGCTCATGAATATCTTCTCCTTTTTCTCCAAGAATTGCTAGTATTGAATCAACAGGTGCATTTTGTCCTTTTTCTACACCAATATGCAATAAGACTCCTTCTTGAAAAGACTCAAATTCCATAGTAGCTTTATCAGTTTCAATTTCTGCTAAGAGTTCTCCACTTTCAATACTATCTCCTACTTTTTTATGCCATTCTGCAACCACACCTTCAGTCATGGTGTCACTTAATTTGGGCATTCTTACAATTTCAGCCATATGATAAATTTAATCTTTTATAAATGGATAATCCTTTTGAGTATATACATCCTCATATAATTCATGTGCTTCCAACTCTGGTGATTCTTCTGCAAAAGCAATAGACTCATCCACAATTTTCTTAACGTCTTCTTGAATTTTTTTTATGTCACTATCAGAAGCTAACTTATGATCCGTTATAGTTTTAAGAACCTGAATTATAGGATCCTTACCTTTATAATCTTCTACTTCATCTTTAGTTCTGTATTTTTGAGGGTCGGACATGGAGTGTCCCTTGTATCTGTAAGTTCTTATATCAAGTAAAGTAGGTCCATCACCTTTTCTTGCTCTTTCAGAAGCCTCCTCAATAGCATAATGGACTGCTTCTACAGACATACCATCAACTACTTTTGAAGGCATATGATAAGATTTACCAATTTCACTCATGTCTTCAACATTAGTAGTTCTTTTAACAGATGTTCCCATTGCATAATTATTATTTTCAATAATAAATATTACAGGTATTTTCCACATCATAGCCATATTAAATGTTTCATGAAGAGCTCCTTGTCTAGCAGCACCGTCACCAAATGAACAGTAGGTTACCGCCTTATTTCCTTTGTACTGGTCTGCAAAAGCTATTCCTGCACCCATAGGAATTTGAGCACCAACAATTCCATGACCTCCCATGAGATTTACCTCTTTACTAAACATATGCATAGAACCACCTTTCCCTTTGGACATTCCAGTTTTTTTTCCATAAAGTTCAGCAACCATGTACTTTGGGTGAACACCTAATGCAATTGGATGAGCGTGATCTCGGTAAGCAGTAATATGTTTATCTTCTTTCTTACATGCAGAAGCCGTTCCGGCAACTATTGCTTCTTGTCCAATGTATAAATGACAAAATCCACCGAATTTTTGTTGGATGTAAAGATGCCCTACTCTCTCCTCAACTTTTCGCATGACGAGCATGTCTTTATACCACTTTAAATATTGTTTTTTTGAGAAATTCAAAGCTTTTTTGGACTTATTTTTTACAGTTTTTTCTATGGTTGTTGTTGGCATATAAAAAAATTTAACTACAAATATAGTATATATGAAAAGAAATTAAAGTTTTGGAATAAATTTTAATAACGTTTTAGAACATCTGTTTTAAAGGCTAATGGCAGCAGATCTTCAACGCTATTCATTTCAAGTACTTTTCCAATCTCTCCCTTTAAAAAAATTTTAATTTTTTTATTCTGATTTTGTTCATATTCAAACATAGTCTGTCTACACGATCCACATGGAGAAATAGGATTGTCAATGACTTTCTCAACTGATTTCACAGATATTGCAACTTTTTCAATAATTAGATCTGGAAAGTTAGATTTACAAAAGTAAAATAGAACTCTTTCAGCACACATGGATGAAGGGTAAGCAATATTTTCTTGGTTATTAGCAGCCATTATCTCACCATTACTAAGTAAAGCTGCAGCACCAACGCTAAAACCCGAATATGCAGAGTAGGCACTTTCTAAAATCTGTTCTGATTTGTTAACTAACTTCTGATCTAAGAAAGAAAGTTCTTCTTTAGAATCGTACGATTTATAAGAAATAGTTAATTTCTCAATCATTTAACTATTCATTAGATTCCGAACCTCCCATGTTAAGCTTAATAGAAAACCTAATAGTATTGGCAAGTGGGCTTTGTTGAGTTAGAGCTAAAATATAAGATAAATCGAGTTCTAAAACCTTATATTTTATTCCTGCTCCAAAGGAAATAAACCTTCTATTACCTTTTGTTGGATGTTCGTGAAAGTATCCTGCTCTCAAAGCAAAAAGTTCGCTGTATAAAAACTCTGCTCCTAATGAAAGATTTAATTCATTTAATTCTTCATTAAACTTAGATCCACTTTCAACATAATAATTATTGTTATTATCTAAAAGTACATTTCCAGGAGCATCAGAAAAGGAGCCAAAAATACCTGTGGCAACACCAACATTTGGATCTCTTCCAGAAACAATACTACCATCATTTGGATTATAATAAGGATTAGTAGGAACCAATAGTTTATTAATATCAAATGAAAAAGAAAATTGGTTAAATTCATCAAGCTCAGTACTAATAGTACTTCCCAATCTCAAATTAGTAGGTATAAAATCTCGTTCTGCATTTTCAGTGTAAGCCATTTTAGCACCAATATTTGAAATATTAGTCCCAAATGCTATAGTAGATTTTTTATCTGCAATATTAAAAGGGTTTGATATATAGTATAGAGATAAATCTGCAGCTGCACTCTGACCAGGCTTAGTATCTGCTCCTCCTACAGAAGTTCCTCCAGTTAAATTAGAATAAATATATCTTGCAGCTAATCCAGCAGAAAAATTGTCACTTAATTTTCTAGAATAAACAATATCAAACGCAAATTCATTAGGTTTAAAATCTCTGATTGTTGTTCCGAAATTGTCTGTAAATGTTATATTTCCTAGAGAAAAGTACCTTAAAGATGCACCAATTGTTGAGAACCTATCTAACCTTTTATAGCCTGCTAAATAAGCTAAATTAATATCGTTTACCAATGCTCTTAACCATGGGGAATAAGACATACTAAAACCTACATCTTTTATCGGATCTATAAAAACCAATTTTGCTGGATTCCAATGAATAGCATTAGCATCAGGGCTTATGGCCACACCAACATCTCCCATTGCTCCAGATCTTGAATCTGGCGATATAAGTAAAAATGGAACAGCTGTAGTAATAGTATTGATTTGGCTGCCACCCAATTGTTGAGTGCTAATTTGAGCAAAAGCTAAGTTGCTTTGAAAAAGCACCGTAAAAACTACAAAAGAAAGTTTTACTAAAATTGATTTATCTAGGTTCATTTTTTAAGAAATTATTCTGGCTAACGACAAATATATATAAATAGTGTTTAGAAAATAATTATTTCAAAAGGAACATTGTTTGAGTTTTATCTGCTGTTCTACCTTGCTCATTGGTTATACTGAGATTATAAACATAAACACCTTTAGCTAATTGTTCTCCAAAATCATCTCTTCCATCCCAATTTATACCTTCAGATCTAAAGCCTTCATTATGAACTCTCTGATTTATTCGTTTCACTATTTTACCAGAAACAGTGTAAACAATAATACTTAAATCTAAGAAATTACAATTTTGGTTATGTTCAAAGAAAAAAGCAGTTTGAGTAGTAAAAGGATTGGGATAATTTAATACATTTTTAAGTTGAATTTCATTTTCCTCAACAACTATGAAGTTGAGCTCTCTTGTTGAAGAATTGTTGTAGTTATCCCATACTTTTATTTTTATAGTATGTTCTCCTGTTGACAAATCACTAAGTTCAAAATTAATTTCCCCACTCTTGTAAGTGTCCAAATCAGCTTCATAATAATCATTTAAAATTATAGAATTAGAAAAATCATTATCAATCACGAGTTCAATGTCATGACCAATTCCATTACCAACAGTGTTGATTCCATTTTCATCAAATACAGAAACTATAAGCAATGGGCTACTATTAGAAATCCCACCTGAAACAAAGTTTTCATCATTTAAATATAATTCTAACTCTGGTCCATTTTCATCTTTAGTGGCATTAGTATCTATTCCTCCAATTATAAGCGAATCATTATAACCACTTGCATCAATAAAACCATTTTCTGCATATAAACTCATTCTAGAAAAACCATAACTATAGCCAATATCTTTTGGGACTTTAAAAGTGAAACTAAAGAGACCATTTGAAACAGATGATTTTCCTCTGTAAATGATGTTTTTCCACATTTTGAATGGCAAAGTATCTGAACTTGGATTGGTTCCTAAAGTTGTTAAAGATGATTCTTTATCATAAAATGTAAGATAAACTTTACCACTAAAATTCGATAATCCGAGTCCTAACTCGTCTTCTAAATGACCAAATACAACCACTTCACTTAAAGCATTTACAGTGTCTTTATTAAATGAGTCTATTTGCACTTTAAATTCAGGTATAGCCAATTTTATTGCTGGATCTCCAAGTAGTGCAAATTTCCTATAATTTCTATCAGCACTATTTTGAGCAAACTTATTTTTAGTTCCGACATATATATCTCCCAATCTTTGCGGTTTTTGGTCAACAAAATCAAAAACAGTATCGTAAAAAAATCTGTTTAAATATTCGTTAGGAAGAGCATATACCAAACGAGTAGTAGTAAATAAACCTATGCCTCCACCGTTTTTATTTAATAATACATATTCACCGGCAGATACTCTATCGTGGTCGTCAAATCTTCCAAACTCACAGGTAGCAGTCATAAAAACAGGCATTGACTTTGAATTATCCCAATTTTGAATAGTGGGAACTGTTAAAATTTGCTCATGTGCCCATCCTGTCTCACCACCATGACCGATATAGTTAACAATTAATGCACCGTCTTGAACCTTTTGATTAATGGCTGCTTCAGCATCGGGGATTCGTTCACCAACTGTGGTTGACTTTTGAGAATATGCATCAGAATGAATTTTAATAATATTAGCAGATGGTTTATTTGTTTTTATTTTATTGGACATTATTTCTATATCTGTGAAATAAGCATTATTATCTTCGTCGTCACTTACCATAACTACCTTATTTCTCCAATCACGATAAATACTATTGGACAAGTTATTATTACAATTAAGGTTATTCATTGCATTATCTTCATCAAAAATGTAGTTTTTTATTTTTTGAACCATTTCATTGGCCTCAACAATGTTAGTCACCACTAATCTCCCTACTCCAATATTTAAAAAATCTGTATTCTGCATTGAAGCACCATCGGCTAAAATCGCAAAATAATCATCAGTAGCATAAGTATTAACTACACTTAATGATTCGAAAGATTCATAAATAGGTAATGTGTTTTTATTATGCCCTAAAATATTTCTATTATCGTAGGATCCGTCTCCAAAAAGTAAACAATATTTAGGTATAGTATTGGGATTGCCATTCTCTCTAACATAAAACATTCTTAAAAATTGTTTAATAGCTGTTGCATCTGGTATTCCTCCAGAAAATTCATTATAAATTTCTTCATCTTTAACAACCATAACACTTAACCCTTCAAGCTCATGAACTGATTTCAAGTCATAGGCAGCAGAAAGAAATTCTGAAGGAGAAACAATTATCATATCAACTGTATTATCGGCATGTAAATTTTGATTCAAAACTTCTTTATCAAATTGGGGATATGGAAAATTACTTCCAGAAATGGCTATGAAATGTTTTAAAGAATCAATTTGATTTTTAAATGACAAGGAAGAACCTAACTTTTGAAATGAAATATTTTTAACATCAAAAAGGTTAGAAATATCCCAAATCATATCAACCGATGAAGCGTTGTTTAAAATAATCTCCGAGTAGGAGTTTTGATTTCCTATGTCATTAAGGTGAAAATCAAACTGCTGATTGTCAATCGTTAATTGTCTGGTACAATTTATTTCTATATAATCTAAATAACCTTTTGAAGAAGGAGCGCCATTATTAGAATATTCTAATCGTAATTCATAGGGCATATTTGGATTATTTAAAACATCAAATTCTTCTATTGCTATTTTTCCAACGTCTGCATAGTAAGAAGATCCTGAAGAGGATATGGTAACAGATCTATTTTCGTTAAAAATTGATGGATAAAAATAGGCAGATGAATAATTAGATTTACTCATCAACTTTAATTTAATATGTGAAGAGTCTGTACAATTATTAAAAGAAAATGGATAAGTGAAAACATTGGTTAAATCAAAAACATCCCCAAACCACTGTGATCCAGATTTAAGTAAATTAATTTTATCCTGATTTAGATACTTAAAGTCTTTAAACTTAGTAATTGTTTGATCAAAAATTTGATTATTGTCATTAACAGAATCTAAAAGTTCTGGGTTTTTACTAGAACTAATATTTAAGAAACAATAAGCACTGTCAGAATATATATGCTTTGTATGGTAAAAGTTTTGCCCATCCCAATTTATTTTATCAGGTCCATATAAATAAAATAGCATATAATCTCCAGATGAAAAGACCCCATCTCCTCCATCATAAATAAATATGGATTGTTGTTTTAAATCATCTGGCCTGGAGCCATTATTTATAAAATTTAGTAACCCTAAATTATTAGAAAATAAATGAATATTATTAGAGGGTATATTGCCATCAATAATGGAATTATTAATTAAAAAATTATAATCTATTTTATAAATTCCTGGTTGTTGATTTCTTAGTTTAAACCAACTAGAACCATCACTTAAAACTGATTGATTGGTAAAAGATGAACTTTTTGTTCTAGGAATACTTGACGGAAGCTTTTGTAAAGAAATTTTAAAATCTGTTAAAAGATACAATTGATCGGCTACTTGTCTTATACAATTTAAAAGAAAAAGCTGGTTAATTAATTTATTATTTTGCTCTTGCTTTCTAAATGTACTAGAATAGGCTGAATCAAAGATTAAGTTTTTATATGTTTTTTTTTCTTTTTCTGTTAGTGCTCTTTCCTCAAATTCAAAATCTTTGATTTGATATTCACCTTTACTTAGTTTAAGCTGAAATACAGGTTGAAATGTGGCTTGATCGAAGTAGCCATTTACAGGACATAATAGCTCCCTTTTTGAGTCTTTTGTCCAACTTATATAATCGTAATTTATAGTTTTTTCAACAGTAACATAATTTTGACATATAAAAATTAGTGGATTAGCAATTAAAAAAAATATGATTATACGACAATATTTCACGCTTAGTTTTGTTGGTATATAACTCAAAATTAAAAGTAATATTGTACTATAATAAATTGATTAATATTATTTTAGGGTTACTTGAAAATCATAGTTTAAAAATTACATGAAAATATTCAAAAGCAAATATTTAAAAACTCTATTTATAAAATGCTTTTTGATCAATTCAATTATATTTTTTTTTAGTCACAATAAACTTTATTGCCAAGATGCAGAATTCTCTCAGTTCTTTTCTAACCCATTGTATTTAAATCCAGCTTTTGCAGGGACTAACAGTTGTCCAAGGTTAAGCACTAACCATAGAGCTCAATGGACTGGCCTTCCCAATATTTTTAACACTACATCTGTCTCCTATGACCAAAACTTTGATGAAATTCATGGAGGGTTAGGAATTATCATTGTTAATGATAAATTAGCCAGGTCTATTCAAAACAATAGAATTAGTGGTATTTATTCTTTTGATATTAAATTTTCTAAAAACTTTCATTTTAGAACAGGTTTTGAAGCAAGCTTGTGGCAAAATAAACTTGATTACAGTCAATTAAATTTTGTTGATATGATTGATCCTCTAAGAGGATTTGTTAATCCATCTTCAAATATGGGATTTAATGACTCAAGAAATGGGGTTGATTTTAGCACTGGTATTTTAGGTTATACTGAAAAACTTTTTTTTGGTTTTTCTGCACATCACTTAACGCAACCACAACAATTATTTATTTCTAATAATTCAAAATTGGAGAGAAAGTATACTTTAAATTTAGGAGCTCACCTTCCGATTATGAATAGTCAATCTCAAATAGATAATCACCCAATAATTGTTTCACCTAACATAATATGGAAACAACAAGGAATCAATCAACAACTTAACATTGGGATTTATGGTGAAAAAGGCCCCTATGCCATAGGGTTTTGGTATAGAGACGATAATAATTACACCATCATATTGGGTGCTAAAATGGGTTTAATGAAAATTGGATACAGCTACGGAGTAAATTTATCAAGACTTTATATCGCAACATCAGGTTCTCATGAGATTTCAATTCAAATAAATTTTGGTTGTGACAATAAAAATCAGCTATACAAGACATTAAGTTGCCCTTCTTTCTAAAAAAAAACATAAATTTGTAACTTTCGCAGAATAATTACGTTAATTGCGATACTATAAACTTATTGAAATGAAGAATATTTTTGTTTATCTAATGTCAGCTTTATTAATTACTTGTTTAATTTCTAGCTGTGGAACAGAGTATGAAACCTCTAGCATTACTGGATGGGATTACAACAACCCAAAAAATGGTGGTTTTCAAAAAGTACCTTATTCTGAACAAGAGACTGGTCCTGGACTAATTCTCATTGAAGGTGGTACATTTACTATGGGAAGAGTTGAACAAGATGTTACCTATGAGAATCATAATGTTCCTAGAAGAGTAACTGTATCTTCTTTTTATATGGATGAAACAGAAATATCCAACTACCATTGGTGTGAATATATGTATTGGGTGGGAAGAACATACACTGAATATCCAATGATTTATAAAAAATCCTTACCTGACACCTTATCTTGGAGAGAAAAGCTTGGGTTTAATGAAAAATATGTTGAGTATTATTTAAGACATCCTGCATACAGAGATTACCCTGTTGTTGGTGTTTCATGGAATCAAGCAAATGAATTTTGTAGATGGAGATCCGATAGAGTTAATGAGTATATACTAATAAGAGAGGGTATATTATTAATGAATCCAAACCAACAAAACGAACCTTTTACAACTGATGCTTATATGGCTGGACAATACGAACAAGGTTTAAACCCACAAGGACAAATTGCTAATTTAGACCCTTCTAAAGGTGGTTATGATCCCACAACTGGTAAACTTAAGTTGAAAAATTTAGCTACTAGAAATGTTAAAATGTCTGACGGTATTATTTTACCTCGTTATCGACTACCAACTGAAGCTGAATGGGAATTCGCTGCATATGGTCTAATTGGTAATACTATCGACGAAAGAGTTATAGAAAAAAGATTATATCCCTGGGATGGTCATTGGGTAAGAAATCCTCAAGAAAATTTTCAAGGAGATATGTTAGCCAATTTTGTTAGAGGAAGAGGAGATTATATGGGTGTTTCTGGACATTTGAATGATAACGCAGATATTACTGCACCTGTTTTTTCTTATTGGCCTAATGATTATGGACTTTATAATATGGCAGGTAATGTTAGTGAATGGGTACTAGATGTATATAGACCACTTACTTCAGAAGATGCAGATGAGTTTAGACCTTTTAGAGGGAATGTTTTCAAAACTAAAGTTTTGAATGCTGGAGGTTCAATTGATGAGAAATACAACACAACTATTTATGATATAGATGGTATTGAGCAATATATTACGGAATTCAAGGCAGAAAGAGATGAAAAAGTAGCTAAAGGGGTAAGAACTTATGGTTATGTTACCAAAAGTCGTTTAGATTCTGTTGAAAAAGAGTTATTACTTGTTATTGATCAATATATTAAAGAAGCAAAAGATTTATTAAAAAACAAACAAATCATAGAGGCTTCTGGAAAAATTCAAGAAATTTTTGATCAAGTTTTTGAAGATTTTGAACTTCAAGTAGAACAAGATCCTAGCCTTAGTGGATATGCAATTGCTATAAGTCCTATGTTGAGATCAGGAATGTCAGATTATATTCTCAATACTCCTGGTAATGTTAAAATGAGAGAAGTTACTGCAGAAGAAAATATGAAAAGAAGTAATTATAGAATTGCGGATAATATTGATTATTTAGATGGTGATTTAAAATCTTCTTTAAAACATCCTGGAGATCCTGATTATAATGGTCCTAAAATTGATGAATTAAATTCAGGTAAATTCAATGAGGATTTTGTAATGTATCAAAGAGGTCAAGAAACAGGTAATGGTACAGGTGTTGCTGCCAGTTTAACAAGTTTAATTTCTGATAAATCTAGAGTTTTCAAAGGGGCCAGCTGGAAAGATAGAGCCTATTATTTAAACCCTGGAACAAGAAGATATTTAGAGGAAAATCGTTCATCTTCAGCCATTGGTTTTAGATGTGCTATGGATAGAATAGGAAGTCCTAGCGGAATGGAAGTTTGGAAATAAATTAAAAAAAAATAATAATCAAAAAAGAGGGTAATTCCTCTTTTTTTTTGATTAAGAAATTGTATTTCTAGCTATTACAATTCTTTGTATTTCAGAAGTACCCTCATAAATTTGAGTAATCTTGGCGTCTCTCATTAATCTTTCTACATGATATTCTTTAACATATCCATATCCACCGTGTATTTGAACTGCTTCAATAGTTGTTCTCATCGCAACCTCAGAAGCATGTAATTTAGCAACAGCTCCAGATAAATTATAATCCATTTTTTGATCTTTGTGCCATGCTGCTTTATAGACTAAATTTCTAGCATTTTCAATATCTACATACATATCGGCTAATTTAAATTGAATGGCTTGATGTTTATTTATTGGTTTGCCAAAAGTTTCTCTTTCTTTTGAATAAGCTAGTGAAAGATCATATGCTCCAGCTGCAATACCTAGTGCTTGTGCTGCAATACCGATTCGACCACCGGCAAGTGTTTTCATTGCAAATTTAAATCCAAAACCATTCTCTCCTACTCTATTTTCTTTAGGAACTTTTACATCGTTAAAAACTAAAGTATGCGTATCGCTTCCTCTTATCCCTAGCTTATCTTCCTTTACACTAATTTCAAAACCTGGCATTCCTTTTTCTAATATGAAAACATTGATCCCTTTATGACCTTTATCAGCATCAGTTTGAGCTATTACTAAATAGGTAGATGCTGTACTGCCATTTGTTATCCAGTTTTTAGTACCATTCATTAAATAATGGTCACCCATATCAATTGCTTTTGTTCTTTGTGAAGTAGCATCAGATCCTGCTTCAGGTTCAGATAAACAAAAAGCCCCTATTTTTTGTCCTTTTGCTAGCGGAACAAGATATTTTTGCTTTTGGTCTTCACTGGCAAAATTTTCAAGTCCCCAGCATACTAAACTATTGTTAACAGACATAGCTACAGAAATCGAGGCATCTATTTTGGATATTTCTTCGATAGCTAAAACATAACTTAAGGTATCCATTCCACTGCCACCATATTTAGGATCTACCATCATCCCCATGAAACCTAATTCTCCTAGCTGTTTCAGTTGTTCAAACCCTACTATTTGGTCTCTATCTCTCTCAATAACTCCTGGCTTACATTCATTCTCTGCAAAACTTTTTGCTGCCTCTTGCACTGCCTTATGTTCTTCACTTAAATTAAAATTCATATTATCATTTTGGGGTTAAATCTATAAAATAAATACTATATTGTAACGATACGATATACTTTAAATTCCATGAATAAATATTCAGTTATAGGTGTTATGTCAGGAACTTCTCTTGACGGATTAGATATTGTATACTGCCAATTATTATTAGACAATAAATGGAGCTATAATATTATAAAAAGCAAAACTTATCATTATCCTAAAAAATGGAAGAAGAAACTTATAAATGCTCATCTTTTAAAGGCTCGTGACTTTATTTTTCTAGATCATGAATTTGGAAAATACATAGGAGGAATAATCAATCAATTTATAAAATTCAATAATATAGTAAAAGAAGAAATAGATTTAATCAGCTCTCATGGACACACTATTTTTCACGAACCACAAAATGGATTTACCTTTCAATTAGGAAATGGAGTTCAAATTTATGCTTCAACTAATATAAAAACGATATCAGACTTTAGAACTCTTAATGTTGCTTTTGGGGGGCAGGGAGCGCCTTTAGTTCCAATAGGTGATCAACTTTTATTTAATCAATATAAAGCTTGTTTAAATCTAGGTGGAATTGCCAATATTTCATTTAAAAATGGTAAAAAAGTAATTGCTGGTGATATTAATTTTGCTAATATGACTTCTAATTATTTATCTAATAAATTAGGTTTTTCATACGATAAAGATGGTCAACTAGCAGCTCAAGGTAATTATAATGAAAATTTAATGTCTGAACTCAAAAAATTAGAATTTTATAAAAAAGAATTTCCAAAATCTTTAGGAATTGAAGATTTTAATCGTTGGTATAAACCCATATTTGATAAAAGTAATTGTTCTATTTATGATCAACTTTTTACTATTGGCATTCATTTGTCTGAAACAATTAAAACTTCTTTGAAGTTTGATGAAAAAGATAAAATACTAATTACTGGAGGAGGAAGCTACAATAAATTTTGGATTAAAAAATTAAAAGAATTAAAAGTAAATATGGTTGTTCCCAACTCAATTTTGATTGAGTTTAAAGAAGCATTAATTTTTGCTTTATTGGGAGTTTTAAAAATGAGAAATGAAGAAAATTCATTATCCTCTGTTACTGGATCATCTAAAAACCTTAAAACCGGTACTATTTATGATTCTTAATATTTAATTGAAAGACTTAAGGTTAAATAGAAGATTTGCTACTTTCTTTTTTTACATTTGACACAATAAAAAAGATTTGAAAGATTTACTCAAGAAATTCGAAAATAAAAATCCTGAAATTATATTCCAGTGGCAAGATTCAGAAACTGAGGCTAAAGGCTGGGTAGTAATCAATTCTCTAAGAGGAGGAGCCGCAGGAGGAGGAACTAGAATGAGAATAGGACTAGATCAACATGAAGTGACTTCTTTAGCTAAAACAATGGAAGTTAAATTTACTGTTTCTGGGCCACCTATAGGAGGTGCAAAATCAGGTATAAATTTTGATCCAACTGATCCAAGAAAAAAAGGAGTACTAAAAAGATGGTATGAAGCAGTAACTCCACTTTTAAAATATTATTACGGTACAGGAGGAGATTTAAATGTTGATGAAATTCATGAAGTAATTCCAATAACCGAAGATTGTGGTGTATGGCATCCACAGGAAGGGGTATTTAACGGACATTTTCAGCCAAGAGAATCCCAAAAAATAAATAGAATTGGTCAACTAAGACAAGGGGTTCTAAAAGCCATAGAAAGTGAAAATTATTCTCCAGATATTGAAAAAAAATTCGTTGTTGCAGATATGATTACTGGATATGGAGTGGCTGAGTCAGTCAAACATTATTACAATATATATGGTGGAAAACTCCAAAATAAAAAAGTTGTTGTTCAAGGGTGGGGAAATGTTGGTTCTGCAGCTGCCTACTACATTTCTCAGGAAGGTGCAAAAATTGTTGGAATAATTGATAAAGATGGTGGGTTAATAAAAGAAGATGGATTTTCTTTCGAAGAAATAAAAGATCTTTATATTGGGAAAAAAGGAAATACACTTCATCACTCTAGTATCCAAACTTTTGATGAAGTGAACAACAAAATATGGGATTTAAAATCCGAAATATTCTTGCCATGTGCTGCCTCTAGACTTATTAATAAAAATCAAGTAGAAAGAATGATTAAATCTGGTATTGAAGTTATTGCTCCTGGAGCAAACGTCCCATTCGCAGATAAAGAAATATTTTTCGGACCTATTTCCGATTTTACAGATCAAAATATTAGTTTAATTCCAGATTTTATTTCCAACTGTGGAATGGCAAGAGTTTTTGCCTATTTAATGGGGAATGACCTTGAAAAAATTGAAGATGAAGCTATTTTTATTGACACTTCAGAAACCATCAAGAAAGCACTAAAAGATGTGTTCAATAAAAATTCATCTAAAACTGATATTTCTAAAACTGCTTTTGAAATTGCTTTAAAACAATTAATTTAATTTTACAATTATGGAAACCGCTATAGTTATAGTTTTTATTATAGGATATTTAGCAATAACACTTGAACACAGTATCAAAATTGATAAACTTGTTCCTGCTCTTCTAATGATGGCTATATCATGGGCTTTAATAGCTTTTGGATTAGATGATTTTACTAATTGGTTTGACTCAAATAATCATACTTTGATTAGTGGATTTTCTTCACTACCACATCATTCTGACTTACATGGAGCATCTAAAATGAGATGGTTTGAAGAAACCTTATTACATCACTTTGGAAAAACTTGTGAAATTCTTATATTTTTAATAGGAGCCATGACCATTGTTGAAATAATTGATCATTTCAACGGATTTGCAACAATCAAAAGGTTTATAAAAACAAAAAAGAAAAATATCCTGCTATGGATAATGTGCATCTTAGCATTTATTCTTTCTGCAATTATTGATAACCTTACTGCCACCATAGTTCTAATTACTATTTTAAGGAAACTCATCAATGAAAATAAAGACAGGTTGTGGTTTGCAGGTTTGATTATTATTGCTGCCAATGCTGGAGGTGCTTGGTCTCCAATTGGAGATGTCACAACAACCATGCTTTGGATGGGTAAAAAAGTATCAACTATTGAACTCATCAGACTATTGATTTTACCATCATTATTATGTATGTTAATTCCTACTACTATTGCAAGTTTTTTAAAACCATTTAGAAACGAGTTTGATCCACCAGAAGATGATTCAATTGAAAATAAACATGGCTCGGCTATGCTGTATTTAGGTCTATCAGCTATTGTATTTGTACCTATATTTAAAACAATTACTCATTTACCACCTTACGTTGGAATGATGCTTTCATTAGCAATAGTAACTCTAGTAGGAGAGATTTTGAGTTCTAGAAAATTTAGTATTCATCATCTCAATGATTCAGCAGTAAATCAAGCTGAAACTCATTCTTCAAGTCCCATATTTAGAGCATTGTCTAAAATAGAAATGCCATCTATACTCTTTTTTCTAGGTATATTAATGACCGTAGCTGCATTAGAATCATTAGGTTTAGTTTTCAATCTTGGAAAAGATATTCAAGAATCTATACCAATTAACTTATTTGTGATTCTTTTAGGCTTTGGGTCTGCTGTTATAGACAACGTCCCTTTAGTTGCAGCTAGCATGGGTATGTTTGATTTAGAAATTGATAACACTGTATGGCATTTTATTGCTTATTCAGCAGGTACTGGAGGAAGTATGCTAATCATTGGTTCAGCTGCTGGGGTTGTTGCAATGGGCATGGAAAAAATATCTTTTTTCTGGTACTTAAAAAATATAGCCTGGCTTGCCGCAGTTGGATACTTAACGGGTGCCTGTTCATTTCTATTGTTTCAAAGCTTATAACAGCTTTCAAAAAATACTATTTTCACAATTAAAATATTAAAAAATGAATCTAAATTTTTTATCTATGTTATTTAATATCCAAGAAAATACCTCAATTTTGTTAGAGGGAAACAGTTCAGTTATTGAGACAGAACAAATATCAATGTGGCAATTAATATGGGGTTATGACTCTATTAGTGGAGAATACAGTATGACTAGTTTAATAGTAATGTCTTTACTTTTCATCTTTTCATTTACTGCCATATATGTTTTTATTGAAAGGCTTATGACTATTCAAAAAGCACTTAAGGGGAAAAAAGATTTTATGCAAAAAATAAATGACTTTGTTCTTGAAGGCAATCTAAATGGAGCTAAAGAACATTGTAAATCTAGCCATAACCCTATAGCTAGAATGATTGAAAAAGGATTGCAAAGAGTTGGTAAACCAATGAAAGACATTACAACCTCGATTGAAAATATTGGAAAGTTAGAAATTAGTAAGCTCGAAAGAAGACTTTCTATGTTGGCTACAATTTCTGGAGTAGCACCTATGCTTGGGTTTCTTGGAACTGTACTTGGAATGGTAAAAGTTTTTCAAAATATGTCCAAAGAAAAAACTTTTGAAATTGCAAGTTTATCGGGTGGTATTATGGAAGCGATGATTACCACAGTAGGAGGTTTGATTGTTGGTATTGTAGCATATGTGGCTTATAATTATTTAGTAAGTAAAGTTGATAAAGTAATTCATAATATGGAAGGTGCCTCCATAGAGTTTATTGACATTCTTGAAGCTCCAGGAAAATAATGGGATTTAAATCTGGAAATAAAATAAAAATTGAAGGGGGAATGTCTTCAATGACTGACCTAGTTTTTTTACTCTTAATATTTTTTATAGTTATTTCTACTATGATAACTGCAGGAGTAAACATTGATGTTCCAAAAAAGGGTGGATCTGAATCAAAATCTAAAATTTTATCTGTAAATATTAATGATAAAAATGAATACTTCATTAATGGTGGTTCAACTCCAATAATTAGTACAAATATTAAATCTGAAATTTTAAAAAATTTAGGTAGAGACAGTGTTATCTCATTGTACGGAAGTAATGAAAGTTCCTGGGAAGCCTCAGTTTATATTATTGATATTGCAAAACAAAACGATATTAAAATTTCATTGAACGGAAATAAAAAATGAAAGCTGGAAATAAAATAAAAATGGAAGGAGGAATGTCTTCAATGACAGATTTAGTTTTTCTACTGCTAATATTTTTCATAATTATTTCGACAATGGTTAATACTTCTCATGAAATTAAACTTCCAGAAGGAAGTGGAGATCCATCACTAGCTTCTCCTGTTAAGGTTTATGTGGATGCACAGAACAATTTTTATTTGAACAGTAATCCAATATCCATTTCAATTGGTTCTATTGAAAATGAAATAAAAAAAGAAATAGGAGAAAATAAAGCCATAGAATTATTAGCCGATAAAGATGCTCACAGAGCCTCAGCATATGAAATTATTAGAATTGCCAAACAGAACGCTTTAAAAGTTGTTATTAAAACAAAAGGAAGTAAATAATTGAACATTTCACCAAAAAAAAATAATAGAACAGGATTTATTATTAGTGTAGTTGTACACATGTCTTTATTATTATTGATTTTCTTTAGTAAAGGATGTATGGAAATACAAAACCCACCGCAATTTACTCTAGAAGAAGTAATAACAATTGATTTTAGTGATGCTGGTGGAGGAAATCCTGGAAGTTCTCAGCCTCTAAAACCTGAAGTCAATGAACAACCTCCTGCCGAGAAAGAAATAACTCAGGAGGAATCCCCTGTTGAAACCAAGACCAGTAATGAAAATCCTAAAAATGAAAGTGCTGATACCAAGCAGGAAACTGAAAAAGTTGTAAAACCAAAAAATGATTTTAGCAATCTATTTGGTAAAGGAAGTGGTGATAACAAATCCGGAAATGGAGAAGGGGAAGGAACAGGAATTGGATCGGGAAAAGGACCTAATACTGGTGGAGGTATTGGAGATGGAAAAGGAAGACAAGTTGTTGGAAATCCCGAACTTTCAAATGCTAAAAACTGGGTAGGTTTTGTAATGGTTCAATTTATTATAGACCCTGCTGGAAATGTAATTGAAACTAAAGTATTGTATCCTCATGATAAGACAACAGTCACTTTGTCAAGTTTAGATCAAAAATTTATTGAAGAAGATTGTAAACTTAAATTTAAATTTACTCCATCTAGCTCAGGTATTCAAAAAGAAAGATTGGTTAAAAGAATACAATACATTGAAAAATAATGACCAACTACAAAGAAATTGTAGCATTCTTATATAAACAATATCCATCATTTCAAAAAAAAGGCATCTCTGCTTACAAAGAAAATTTAAATAACATTGAAAAACTTTGTGAAATTGTTGGAAACCCGCAAAAGTCTATAAAAACTATTCATGTTGCAGGAACCAATGGAAAGGGTTCTGTCTGTAATATAATTTATAATATATATAAGAAAAACGGATATAAAGTAGGATTGTTTACTTCTCCTCACTTAATTAATTTTAGGGAAAGAATCATCATAAATGACGTCTGGATTTCTGAAGATTACATCATTAATTTTTATGAGAAAAATTTTAAACTTTTTGAGGAAATTCAACCATCTTTTTTTGAATGGACTACTGCCCTAGCCTTTAGTTATTTTAAAGATTTAGCAACTGATATAAATATTATTGAAACTGGATTAGGCGGCCGTTTAGACTCGACCAATATTATTAATCCAGAAATATCTATCATTACTAATATAGGATTTGATCATCAAAATATATTGGGAAATACATTGGAAGAAATTGCTAAAGAAAAGGCTGGAATAATAAAAGAAAACACCCCCACTTTATTAGGTCCTAAAATTGAAGCAAAATCCATTTTTGAGGATGTAAGTAAGGCAAAGAACTCTACTCTATATATTGCTGAAAACAACTATAATAAAAATGAAAGAAGTATACCAGAATATCAATTAAAAAACTGGGAGACTGCAAAAAAAGCTGTTGAAATAATTAATAGTAACATTAAAATTAATAATAAGATAAGTGACTATATCACGATTAAAGGACGATGGCAAATTATTGAAAAAATTCCTAAAACCATTTTAGATATAGGTCATAATAAAGATTGCATTATTGAAGCTCAAAAACAATTATTAAAAGAGAAATACAAAAAACTTCACCTTATAATTGGCTTTTCAAAGGATAAAAATGTTGATGAAATATTAGACGTTATCCCCAAAGCAGATTATTTATATGCTACAAAATCTGACAATGAAAGATCTTTAAATCCAGTAATATTAAAAAACAAATTAAATTTAAATAATAAGCAAATATTTGATGACTATAAAAATGCATTTAGTAGTGCAAAAAAATTGGCAAATAAAGAAGATTTAATTCTAGTAACAGGTAGTGCTTTTTTAATAGGAGACATTTTAAAGGAATTTTATTAGATAAATTAAAGAAGAATAAAAAAATAAATATATTTGCAGTCCTTATTTTAGGGCGATTAGCTCAGTTGGTTCAGAGCACCTCGTTTACACCGA
>CEOC01058389.1_pt1 | contig 26239 bp, 16 predicted proteins | sample 356191 | NCBI WGS metagenome assembly CEOC01 (sample SAMEA2619952, study PRJEB7988) | marine metagenome | biome: marine biome (ENVO:00000447); feature: deep chlorophyll maximum layer (ENVO:xxxxxxxx); material: "saline water (ENVO:00002010), including plankton (ENVO:xxxxxxxx)" | depth 17 m
TTCTGCAATGGCGTCACTGATGGTGTCTTTCAGAAGAATTATGAGTGGTTCGTTCGTGACAACAATGTCGTGAAAGAATTCACCAACGGTTACATCTTTGCCTGATTTCTTCAGAGGGTTTATATAATTGTATCTCCATCCGCGAGATCTCCCCTCTCTCCTTTTTCCTCATCTCACTATCACAAATGCGCCTCGCACTTACTGCCATTGTTGTTCTCCTCGGTGCTAATCTTGTTGTCGATTTACTTGACAGCAATCTGTCTGACGTTATCAACAATCGCCGTGAAACTATTGAGCGCCAGATCAATCAATTATGATTGACAATTAACTCTAAATAAGTTACACTTAGGGGATCAAATTGATCTCCTTTTTTATTGTCGTTATTGCTCCATTATGCCTAACTTATCGGACAATTTTGAGTCGATTGCAACAACTAACGTCTACGGCGTGTTTCTAACACCTATTGGCGTATATCGCAACCCAGACCATAAAGAACATAAACAACTAATTCTTGACTATATTCGGTCAATGAATCCCGAAGATGTGAACGTCTCGCCCCGTTCAGATATTAACACTGGTATCAAGCAATTAGGCGGGATGAATATACTAATGACCCCAGAGTTAGCACCAATCAGAGAGACCATCTCTAAGGCGATTCTAGAGGTCAATGACGGAGGATTAGCATACGATATGAAACAACCAGTCCTCACAGATTCTGTTCTTGAGTTAGCAGATAAGGGATCATTCTACGCGCCCCACGAATACTCCAACACCGTCTATAGTGGTGTCTATTATGTTAATTTTGACCACGATCAACATTCTCAATTAAAGTGGAAAAGATGCATCGGTTCGCCTTTCTATCCGATCGTACAAATGCCACAAACTAAGATCACTGCTTTCAATCAGTTAGATACACAAATTCCCACAGAAGAAGGAGACATTGTTATCTTCCCCTCTAATCTTTCCCACGGGTATGAATCAAACACTCACGGGAATAGAATTACTTTGTCCTTTAATGTTGCCCCCTATTCAGAATGAATCCTTTCACTAAAATCAATGATAACACCTATCAAGATATGGCAGGAGTGTTATACAAACCTATCCCACAATACGAAGATTATTTTGTATCAAGTGATGGAGAGATCTATTCAACTAAGTGGGGCAAATGGAAACGCCTTAAAGTTCATCTAAATGAAAACGGTTATAGAAGAGTAACCCTCAGACAAGAGGGGCGGACAGTAGTAAGAAGATGCGCTAGATTAACCGCTCTTGCTTTTCATCCTGCGGACTCTAATCATACCAACGTTTTTCACATCGACGGAGACAAAGTGAACGACCATTATACTAACTTAAGATGGGGACAAGAGTAATAGTTTTCCACAATGTTTTCCACAAAAGGTATCAATCTCTGTGGAAAATAAATGGTTAAATAAATATACTCTCGAATTTTATCTTTCGCCTTAAATGTACGGAACTGATGTGACCTTAGACTCTACTCTATCGCGAGACAGTTGTCAACACTTAGAGGACGGAGAGAAATTCACACAAACTATTGACATTTTCGGAGGTTTTCCTTATAGTTCCTAAGTAGTCCAGTTCTGCACATTCTTGCTGACAATCTGATGGGTCGCACTTACAAACGCAATGACACGTATAGGTCAAATAGACCGAAATCTTTGAGGGAAAAACGATCAACAAGAACCCGCACTAAGTATGATCAATTCAATGACACATACAAGGGTGAACAACACAATCGAACAAACAGTAAGCAACAACTAGACAACAATGATTTCGACGGAGATGTATTCAATGGTTGACCCTAATGAGTATCAACAACTAGACAATGATTGGATAGATGAATTCCTCGAAGATGACTCGGATGATGTCTTTGAAGATCTCGAATTTGATGATCAATCAGGAGGGGATATTGACATCGATTACACTACACAAGAATGAAACGATTTGAGTTCTTATGTGAACTAATGGAGGCACAATCTCTGCCTCCTTCGGAGTTAGTGGAGTGGGCACAATTTGTGCTTGACACTGAGATCGAACCGTGGTACACTAAGTATCATAAACTATTAGATTATTGCGTCTCGGAGGGTATGTGCTACCACGTGCAATCCTCTGAGGGTTATTGACATTTTTCGCATATTAAAAAGGGACCCGCTCTGCAACCTACAACAGTATAGGGTCGCATATATTATCGAAAACGCTTTTATGGGTCCCCCCATATACAAAATTTTTTTCTGGTAAAAAATGACCAAAAGAGTCCGTCTAGCATTTGAGGAAGAGTTTTCTGAGTTCCTCGGAAGGGAGTGGGGAGGACAACGAGGAGGTGGGTGTTTCCGCCTGCTGTATGACGTTGGAATCGCTCTGGGCATCCACGAGTGTAAGGAAGACTATTCATTCAACCACCGAGCGTTCCTGAGGGACCTCTGGGAGGACGAAGGATGGGAGGTGTTCAGGGAATCAGAGATGGGTGAGCAGTTCGACCTCGGAGATTTGAAAAAATATGATGTGTTGCTGATGAACCTCGGCAGCAATCGGTTAAACCACGGGGCACTGTACCTAGGGGATGGTTACATCTTACATCACAAAGCATTCGATATTAGTCGCGTGGAAAAAGTTCAAACATACATAGCTTCAACAATGTATGTTATTAGGAAACGGGATGTCTCGTAGATTTATTCTTACGATAGACGAAGATGACCACGGCGATCTCTTTGTCACACTACCCGATGAGTTAACAGAAGAACTTGGATGGCTCATTGGGGATACACTACAATACCAAGTCGATGATGAAACCCTTGTTGTAACTAAACTGGATGAATAAACTGACATTAGACCAGAAGAAGCTGATCTTTGATGCTGTTCGTTACTATCAGATGAATGCGATTGGACCTTTTAAGGAAAGACGCTATAATGAATGCGACAAGATTCTACAGAAACTTGAATCCTCCAGACAATTCTATGAAAAAGGCGAGTGCGACATCTAAGTGGGAGATCTCTCTCACTGATGAAGAGCGTAAACTTATATGCAACTCAGGTAAGTGGGCTCTTATTTACAAGGCAGATGTTTGTGGTGGCAAGGAACTAGAGAAAGTACAAGCATTATGGCGTTCTATTCGTGAAAAACTAGGAGAGTATGATGACAGTCCCTTCGTTGGAGGTAATTGACAATTTCTTGCCTGAAGATTTGTTCTACAAGATGCAAGAACAGATCTGTGGAGATCAATGTTTTCCTTGGTATCTGAATCACTCGAAGGTAATGCACGTTGCTCGTGCATTTGATCCAGAACTACAAGCGAAGGAATTATACAACTGGCAAATGGTGCACAAGTTCTATGAGTTAGGTAGACCACAATCCCAGGAGTGGGAATACATCTTACCTCTCATTAACTACTTGCGACCTCGTGCCTTAATACGGATCAAAGGAAATTTGAACCATCACACAGATAGTATGATAGAGTATGACTATCACACAGACTGTGGAGAGTATGGTATGAACGACTTTGAGGGGGCAACCACTGCGGTGTTCTATCTGAATACCTGCGATGGTTATACCTTCTTCAAGGACGGTACGAAGGTGAACTCGGTAGAGAACCGACTTGTTCGTTTCCCTGTTGATACACCACACGCTGGCACATCTACAACTGACCAGAAGTTTCGTTTTGTCCTAAATTTGAATTATTTCTGATATATAAGGGGAAGTAAAACGGTTCTAGGGGCACCCCCCGCGAGCGTTTTCCCTATACTAATACATTAAACATACTATGACATTTGGCACAAACTTCGATCCAGACTACGATTACAATCCAAACTTCATACAACCAAAAGGCACTAGACAAAACACTGAACTAAAAGATATACTCGATATAGCATATACAGTACCAGGAGAGCTAGTTACGTCCCTACCTGGGGAGAAGTGGAAACTAGCGCGTGTAGTAGAATACGGTAAGGAGATCATCCTACCGTGGTATCACGTCAGTAACTTAGGGCGTGTGATTAGTCATATCCGCCATAACCGTACGCCATTGTATCGTTCTGGTAATCGGTGGGGTTATGACGAGAACCGTATCTGCAACGGTAAGATGAAGAAGTTCGGTTCACCTAATAAAGGGAAGAACGCAGCAGTTGAGGACTATCACTGGAAACTCTTCCTGAAGGTAGTGCACTGGGGTTTACTGGAACCAATCTGGTTGGATGAGGCAAAGACTAAGCAGTCTCCTTCATCCGAAAGACAAGAGAAGGACCTACCTATCCATAGACTTGTCATTGACACCTGGGCACCCATCTATGAGGTGGATCCTGATGTTCCTGCAGAGATGCTAGAAGCAATGAGATGGCACTCTATGCCTAAGGAAGGCAAACTGTGGATGAACCCTATGTTTGAAGTTGATCATAGTGGTGAAGAACAGAACTCACTCGACAATAGAGTATTCAAACTTCGTCGCACTACTGGGGGCGATAACAACCGTGCGGCATTGATTGCACGTGGAGGTAGTCACGGTAATCCTATTCAGGCACGTGTCACGACTTCAAAACCCAAAGAAACCCCAACCCTCGAAACCTTTTTTGTAAAATGACCCAAACACCACCTGCTGTTCCAGAATTTGAATCCTATGAGGAGGAGATTGAATGGAGATTCGGCAAGATCGCTGAGAGCATCAAGACTCTTGCGGAACGTAGTCAACAGACAGAAGCGTTCCTACAGAGGGGTGCTGATATGATTCAGTACAAGATCCCAGGTCACACTGAGTATTCAAACTTACGTCAGATCTTTGACGATCTCTATTCCAGAATAAATACACTGGAAGAGAAACTTAACAGTGACTAATGCCAGCCTACATTATTGAAACTGGTCGTAGTTATCCGAATCCTGTAGATTCTGAAGACTATGATAGAACCTATACATCTGATGAACACCCCTCCTTTGGAAGTGGTTATCAGATTGAGATTGAGGGCTCTGGACCAGGTTCATATGCATTTGGCAGGGATGAAGTCTTTTATATTGGTGATCCTACCGAGACTTGTGTAGAGTTTTGCGATGCAGACCGTAGAGCGGTCTATCGTTTCTACAGTGGTCGTTGGGAGGATCATTTTTATTATCATAAGGAAAAGATTCCTAAGGACTTACCTCAAGAAAGAAAGAGATATAATATTGAACCTCGTAGTGGACAAGACTATTTTCAACTCAACAAGAGCAACGTATCTGGTTCTATTCCTGTGTATGTTGCTTGGAATGGGGGCGACAAAAATAGTTACCTCTCTACTTCTGGTGGACAGAAGTTGCTTGGATACGGGTTCCCAAGTGTATCTGCAGCAACCAGTGCGGGAGTAAGTTTCGTAAATGAGATGCCAACGGCACTCTATCACTATAGAAAGAATGCAGATGGTGATGTTGATGACTTTTACACCATCAATCCTGCTGTTGAAGTCAATTTATCTGGTGGACCTATCCCTCCAAGGGAAGCAAGGCAGGGTGAGTACGTCTATCAAGGCATTTTCTGCTATGTTTGGACTGGTGGAGCGCCTAGAAACCGTAAAAGAGTCGAAACATCGGGTAAAGCGTACAATACTGGCGAAGTTGACCGCAATGGGTGGTATCAATACAACCAAACTTGGTCAAAAGCGCGTTATCACGACGAACCAGAGGCAACTCCTGCTCAAGAAGGGTGGGGTGACCCAAATAATGCGGAACTAATCAGTACAAATGCCAACTTTGAGTGGTTTTACGGCAAAAATGGTGCTGTCAAAGCGGCAATGCCAAGATTCCTTGGTTTTCACGACTGTTTTGAGGGTCAATTTGTCTATTATCTGTATGATACGTCATTTCCCTTCAATGGTCCCATCTATGGTATCAACTTTACTACCACAGATGCTCCGTGTTGCCCTCAAAGAAGTGAAACAGAGTGTGTACCTAATGTTAGGTACCATTCACTGTACTATGAGATGCGTGAAGACGCTTGGGTGACCAAGAGAACCTCAATGACAGTGGATAGCACTGAACACGGTAGTCAAGGAGACTCATTCTGGACTGTTGGTACAGATGAAGAGATGATCTTCTTCCGTTATACGTCTACTACTGGTGCTTTCCGTGTTGGAGAGCAACTGAACAACTGGACGATTATGAAAGTGCGATACTTTGGTGATGAATTGAAGTGTGGTTATATGAAATTGTTCAAAGAGGGTAAAGCAAGGGGCAATGAATTCACCTATCTGCAGAATATCACATCAGATGATGGTGCAACTGCTTCAGTTTTGGCAGGATATGGTATCAAAGACAAGGTTGCGTTCTTTGGTGTGTATGAATTTCCCAAAAAACTGTCATATTACCGTGTAGAGATCGATAATAAGGCACTGATTCCAAAAAGAACGCTGGATGTGGCAGTTCTGAAGGCAGTTATCAATAACAAAGGTCAGATTGGGCGCATTGAAATCATAAATGCGGGCAAAGATTATGTAAATCCGTCACTGATTATTGGTATTCCCGATATTGTGCGCGAAGAAGGGTTCTCAGATACGGCAAAAAACGTTCCAGAAGCGTTTGAAGACGACTTTGAGGTTGATTATGCGATCAATCTTGAGTCATCAGACGAATTTGACTCCACAGAGCGTGCAGCACAAGAGGTTGCACGCAACATTCAGACACAACAATACATTACTGAAGACAATTTTACGGGTAACTTCCGCCAAGCGAAGGGTACAGTTACTGTAAATGAAGAGGGTTGCGTCAAATCTGTCACAATTACCGACAAAGGCGCGGGGTATCAACCTGGTGAAGAGGTGTATGTGCAGGTTGTTGAGCGTGAAACCGAGACTAGAGAGGACATTGTTGTTGGTGAGAGCGCAAATATTACTGATGATGAGGTTCAAAGATCCATTAAATCGGGTGGAATTCCTGATCCAGATGTAAGAGCTGGTTTTGAGGAGATGTATAAGAGTGCTGGACAAGCACTTGGCACACTAAAAAACCCAATTCAGACATCTTATGTGACTGGATACATCAAAAGTACGGATATTGACATCAAAGAGAAGACAAAATTCTGCGAAAATGTCATTCCTAAGATCTGTATTAACCCAAATATCGGTGAAAACTGGCACGACATCAACACTTTTACCGATTTGGAGTCACTTTGGGGTAATGTCTCACAACAAGACCCAAACTGGAACCAAAATAATGCGTTTCTTGCTGGTGCAAAACAGAATTCTCAGAAAAATACGGGTCAAATCAACGCTAAAATGACTCAAGGTCTCCGTGGAATCTTCGGAGGTGACTGTATTGAGATGGATCAAGCGAATCTTTATATGGTAAAACGCTTTTTTGATGTTCCTTGTCCATATACAGCGTTCGATACTGACGGAAAAGAGAGAACTTATGGATGGATGCCATTCAAGTATTGCGGTAGTAAGAAAGAAGAGGCAACTATTCGTGTGACAATGACCATTGAAGGTGATGTCACTGGTGTTAGTGAAGCAGTAAACCAGAGATTCTTGGCTTGGTTGAAGTGGTTGCCTAAACCCACATTGACCGCTGGACGCCCCGTGACGGGCGGTTACAAGACACACGCCTGTACTAGAGGGTCAAACGTAAAAGGACGCTGCTACAGCACAGGAAACGGGCAGTATGAGTTCGTACCAACCTCTGGTGATGAGAATACCTTCGACTTTAATGGTCCTGGTGCTACTCTATCAACATCAAACGTGGAGTTGGGACAACTTAGCACTTGGATTGGAGATAATATCAACCAATATGTGGGATTGTTCTTCAATCAGATCATTGTGGATGCTAATGATGTTGAGATCAGTCAAAATAATGTCCCATATACTCAATTAGCACTTGCTAGTTGTAGTGGTGGTAAGTTTCCTAATGACAACTGGCACAACTTTGTTGCAGATGGTGTACTGAATGTTTATGGAGGATATGATTCTAATGGAAATGGCATCAGCGCATCCGATCCTTGTAACAATAATGACTTTTTTGGAAGTTGTGGATTCGGAAACTGGGCACTGAGAAACGTTATTCACTCAACAATCGCGTTTGACTCAGGCAAATTGTCAGAGGATGGTCCCTATATAGAACTAGGACCCGTAAATGGAACAATGCATTGGAAGAACTGGGCAACTGGTTCTACGCGACTTTTGTCAACGACATTGGACAATTATGGAAATCCATACTTCGATGAGTGTGATTTGACCTAATGGCATTAGGAATTAACAAACCAGTAGCTTCAATCAATGGATTGCCTTGCTCTGGGCACGGCATTCCTATTCCTGCGACTATTCATATGTGGCAGTCTTGTGGTACACCACCTATCCCTCTCAGTATTATTGTGAAGGATAAGACTTGTATGTGGCCACCAATGCCATTGATCCCATTGACTGCAATCAACCCATTGAGAGCGACAGTTCTTGTGAACTTCCTCCCAATTATGATTTTCGGTGATATGTTTACACCACATACATCGTTTGGTACTAATATTATTAACTTCTCTTGCCCCTGTGGTAAGGCAATGTGTATCATTCCCACTCCTACGACTTGTAGTATGCTCTCTGTGGAGGATATGGGAGGTGTCGGACACGCTAGACTTGCGGAAGCAACAACAATGAGTGTGTATGCATTCAAAGTTCCCGTTGCACGAATGCTTGATCCGCTTGGAATCGGAGCACCTGGCGCAAGTTACCCTTGTTCAAGTGTTATTGCATACGGATCTCCTAATGTGCTTGCCTGCTAATTTGTGATATAATTACTGAGTACCACACCAATCACTATGGCACGAGCAAAAGTAGGTCTCTCTGGACAGAAACTCATTGAGACAAAGCCCAAGAAAACGCGGCAGGGTTCAGGACAGCACACCAAGTACGCTGCATCTAGTGGCAATAAGGCAAAGAAACGCTACAGGGGGCAAGGTAAATAGTGCGTCCAGAGACACGTAAAGCAATGGAGATGCTGTGGTCTGCAAAGTGGAACCTTCCTAAAGCTGCAGACCATTGCGGTCTCACAAACAAAGAGATGAAAATCACCTTCAACGAGTATTGTGCTTTTCACCCACCCACATACGTTCTAAATAACAATGGCTAACTCACCAATTCCAGACCAGGGACAAGAGTTCATTAAGAGCGGGATGGTTTTAATAACCGACCCCCGCTCTGATAAATACCTAAACAGATTAAAACAGAAACCCAACGATCCACCTGCGGATCGTTCTAAAGAATGTGGCGGTGAAGAAGGTTTCGATGATTAACGTCGAACTTACACTTAATGGCATACCGTTTTAAGGCAGAACGAAATTTATCTCGCGAATTTAGAGACCTCGGTATTGGGATGTTGGCAAACCCTAATACCGAGGATTTTGCTGTGGTTAAAAATGAGAATGCTATCAAGCAATCGATTAAGAATCTAATCTTAACTGGTTATGGTGAAAGACCCTTTCAACCAAATATAGGGTCAAGACTTCGTGAAATGCTTTTTGAGAACTTCGATGTCTTTATGATCGAAGAGCTCAAAGAAGAAATCATCAATACTATTATCAGACTTGAACCTAGAGTGACAGTCAATGAAGTTCGTATGACCTATGAAGGTGCAAACGAACTGCAAGTTGAAGTTGATTACACAATTATTGGTGAAACCCTTGTACAAACCGTAGACTTCCTGCTGGAGCCCACCTAAAAATGGCAGCAATACCATCTAATCTTACATCTCTAGATTTTACAGAGATTCGTGAATCAATCAGATCCTATCTGAGAACTCGTACTGAGTTCACTGATTACGACTTTGAAGGTTCCGCTGCGTCTTATTTGCTGGACGTTCTATCATATAACACATACTACGCTGCGTTCAATGCCAATATGGCGATGAACGAGGCATTTTTGGAATCGGCAACTATTAGAGACAATGTTGTCAAGATTGCAAAGCAACTGAATTATACACCAAAATCCATAAAAGCGCCAAAAGCGTGTGTCAGATTCGCTGTACAGACACAAGTTATTGGTTCTAGCACTGTATATCCCCAGTCTGTGGAACTCCAGAAGGGCGATGTGTTCGTTTCTAGTACATCTGGTGCAAGTTTCACCTTTACGCTGCCACAGGCGCTCTCAGTGACCGTAAATCAAGCTGATGGTGTTGCTACCTTCGAGAAAGTGGTGATTTATCAGGGCAATAGTCTTGATTATGAGTACACAGTTACTGATGTTAAGCAGAGATCATATCCTATCCCCTCTGATCAGGTCGATACAGACCTTCTGCGTGTTTCTATCTCTCCTAATGCAACATCTGAAGAGATTGACACCTATAACCTTGTTCAAAACATCGTTGATGTGGATGGAACCACCCGTGGTTACTTCCTAGAAGAGGCAGATGACCAAAGATATAACGTTGTGTTTGGTGATGGTGTCATTTGCCGTGAACTGATTGCTGGTGAGGTGATCAGAATGAACTATGTCCGTACAGAAGGACCTGCTGGTAATGGTTGTAAGAGATTTAACTTTGTTGGACGAGTCATTGACTCTGAAGGACGCCTGGTTCCTGCTGCCAACCTCTCTATGGCGACCGTAGACGGCGCACAAGATGGTGCTGACGTAGAATCTACCCTGAGCATCAAATTCAACGCTCCTAGAGCGTTTAACAGTCAAAACAGAGCGGTTACAGAGTCTGATTATGAGTTCATCACCAAAAAGGTGTATTCTCAAGCAAGATCTGTTACTGCATACGGTGGAGAACGTCTAAATCCTCCAGTTTACGGAAAAGTGTACGTTGCTATCCGTACTAAGTCAGGTGCATCTCTGAATAGTAGCACTAAGAAGAGAATTAAGACTGATTTGTTGAAATATTCGATTGCATCGATCGAACCAGTGATTATTGACCCAACTTCACTGTACATTCGTCCCAAAACTTGGGCATTCTTCGATGGCAACAAGACAAATCTGTCAAACAACGAAATTGCTACCAAGATTCTTGCTGCAATCGATCAATACAATAGTCAATCGGAAGCAACACGTTTTAATGGACGTGTGGACATCTCCGCTTATCAATCAATGATTGATGATTCCGATCCTTCTATTAGCGGCAACGTTACCCATATGACTTTGGGTATGAACGTGGAAGGATTTGATTTTGGTCAAACTTTCACACAATGTCTCGACTTTGGTAATGAAATTGCAAATCCAAACGATCTCTCTGGTGGAGACAAGGGTGATGGATCTGGAGATGGAAGTTGTATCCCCAAATATTCGACTGTCAAGAGTGGAACGTTCTATTCCACGGGATATACGGAAAATCTCCTGAATCTTCAGACAACTCTCACTGCTGGTCAAATTTCTTCCGCAGTTCTGCTTGAAAATGATACATCTGCTCTGCTTCCTGTGAATCTTCGTGATGATGGGTACGGAAATCTGATTATGGTGACAAAACTCGATGAAAAAGAAGTCATCTTGAAGCGCAACGTTGGCACAGTCGATTACAAGAACGGTATCGTCTGCGTTGGTCCTATTAACGTTGCAAATACACCTGATGGTACAAATCGCATCCCAGTGACGGTTCTTCCCGCTTCTTCCAATATCAATGTTGGCACAGGTGTTGATCCTGCGATCTTCAACCCGACCGTTCAAACTATTGACTATACCATTGACGGAACTAACGTTCCTACCTTCGATCCGTTCGACTTCACTCCAATTAACTTCGACGGAACCCCACTAAATATCATTGATTATCCGACAGTAGTGTTTGAACTCCCCGAGTTCGAGTCCTGCTTCTAATAAACCCATAAGATAGCCTATACCAGCAGATGAAGGCAGTAACCGTATCTCAGAGAGTACAGGATCAAATTCCTGCATTCATTAAGGAAGACAACGAACAGTTTGTCAATCTTCTTGCCGAATATTACCGTTCGCAAGAGAAACCTGGTCGTCCGTACGATATTCTCAACAATATCTTGAGATATACGGACATCGGTTCTGGTGAGTTTGATCCTAACTTCCTGTCTTCGGAATCTGCTGTTCTGAGCGCGGTTGACCCATATCAAAATACTATTGTTGCCGAAAACGTAAACTACTTCCTTGAGAAGGACGGCACACTCAAGATCGACGATGAGATCATTTATTACGAGTCGATCACACATTCGCCAGACGTTGTTTTCACTCCTGGTGTTAATAAAGAAGAATTTGATCGTAAGATTCAAGAATTTGAACCGATTTCATCTCAGTTCAACGGTTCTACCACAGAATTTAATCTGAAACTGTTGGGTGACCCAGTTTCGCCACAATCTGCTGATCACCTGCTGGTTATCGTCAATAATGAATTTCAGTTCCCAAATAGGGACTATTTTGTTGAGGGTGATCGTATTCGCTTTGTAACCCCTCCTGTAGCGCCTACAGGTGCTCTTACTGGTGCTCTTAATACTATCAGGTACCTGATTGGTTATACAAGCGTTCCTGTCCGTTCTCTGGACCCTATTTCTGTTGCTGCTGATTCTAATCAGTTCCATCTTACAAGAAATACTCAACCTTATCAACCACTGTCAACGATTGCTTCGATTGTTGTCGTTAATAGAGTTGAGAAGAGACCCTTTGAAGAATTCACGATCTTTGAAGACAAGATCATTTTCAAAGAAACTCTTGGTGCAGGATCGACAGTTGATGTTAGATCTATTGAACTGATTGCTCCTGAATTCGGTGCTGATGCTGAAGCAGTCGTCAAAGTTCAAAATGGTGAAGTAGAAGACATCATCGTTAAGGATGGTGGTTCTGGATACAGAATGAGTTTCTCTCCTAAGGTGACTATTGCGTCAAACCTTGGTACTGGTAGCGATGCTACTGCAGAGGCACTTGTCAATGGCATCAAGAATGTTAGTCTTCTGTTTTCTGGTCAAGGTTATAGCGCAAACAACCCACCATTGGTTGAAGTCGATGCTCCTGCAGATCCCGAAGGTAAAACTGCTAGAATCACTGCAACTGTTAGTGACGACATTGAAGGTGTCGTTCAGCTGAATGTTCTGTCTTCTGGTTCTGGATATGACAGAATTCCTTCTATCAAGTTCAATAACCCTGGTGGTGCAATCATCAGTGGTCCCACTTTGACAGATGGAAGAATTGATGCGGATTCTTTCACTGTTGTTGATCGTGGTAGTGGATACACCACTGCTCCTCTTGTATACATCGATCCCCCAACGGGTTCAAATGCAATCGTTGCATCCGTTATGGCACACCTCGATGCTGACGGTAGACTCGACAGAATTGAAGTTCTCAGTGGTGGTCAAGGATACGAAACTGTTCCTAGAGCAAAAATCATTGATCCTGTTGGCGCACAGATTCTCGATGTGAATGTTACTGGTGGCAGAGTCACCAACATCGAACTGTTGACTGGTGGTAAAGGTTATACCGATGCACCTTCTGTGTATATCGTCGATAACCGCAAAGACGTTGCTAATAATCCTATTGGTGGTACTGGTGCAACAGCAGTTGCTACCATCTTTAACGGTGAAATCACCGACATCAACATTACCAGTTTCGGTGAGGGTTACTCCGATACTGAACCTCCAAAGGTTTTCATCGCTGCACCTCCTGCACCTGAGGCATCTTGTGATGTTGGTTTTGGTGAAATTACTGGTTTCACTATTCATAACGCTGGATCTGGTTATCAACCCTCTGCTTTTGTAAATTGTAAGCGTGGTGTTTCCGCTGTTTCAGCGTATTCTCAGAAAGGAAACCAAATTTACAGCAAAGAGTCCGACACAATTCAGTCTTCTCACGCTGTTGGTTCGACTATTCACAACCTTGACAACCTGTTTGCCAAGGAACTTTATCGTAGATATATCAATCAGTATCTGCCAAATGCAGAAATTGACTATAACAAAGTAAATGCTCCGCAGATCATTAAGACGATCAGCGACTTCTACTCTTCAAAAGGTACGAAAATCTCTACACAGTATCTGTTCAAGATGCTGTTCTCGGAGAATGTTGATGTTTCATACCCGAAAGATGAGGTTATCAAACCATCTGCCGCAACTTGGAACGTTGATACCGTCCTTCGTGCGGAACTTTTGAGTGGTGATCCGCGTGATTTGCTGGATTCACAGTTGTTCCAATACCGAGATGCGGTTGATACGACTGTTGGCGCGGCATCTGCACTGATTGAAAACGTGATTGCGATCAATACTGGTGTAGGCACCGTGTATGAACTCGCAATTTCTGAAGAAACTCTGCAAGGTCAGTTCTCTATTCCGTATAAGACGACTCTGGTTGAGGCACTTAACACTACAGAAAGTATTATTACGGTTGACTCTACGATTGGTTGGCCAGAAAGAAACGGAACAATCCGTATCAATGATGAAGAAGTTGTTCAATATAAGGAAAAAACACTCAACCAGTTCATTGAATGTACTCGTTCTAAGAACGGTGTTGTAGAAGATTGGGATGCTGGCACGCAAATTTACTCCGATGTCTTTGTTTATGTTAATCAGGGTCAGTCAAATGAACTGAAACTGCGCGTTCTGGGTATTGCAGACGCTAAGTCTACGGTTCTTTCTGACACAGGTTCTTACTATCTGCCTGGTGACAAACTGAATGTTGCGTCTCTTGGTTCTACAAGTGACGATCAAAGAATCACATCTTGGTTGTACAACGTTAAGAAACTGATTCAGGTTACTGGTATTGTCCCTGGTGGTCTCAATAACCAAACTGCAACTGTTACTTGCTCCAATAACCACGGTTTGTTGGTTGGTGACTCTGTTACCATCTATGGTGCAAACCCAACAGTGTTCAACGGCACATTCCTGGTGACATCCCGTTTGAGCAATACAGTATTTGAATATAATATTCCACAACCAGCACCTAATGCTCCCCAAGGTAACATCCTTCTTTCAGTTGACCTGAACAAAGGTAAGTCCTCAGAAAGCGGTATCAACATTGCTATTAAGGACTTTACCACTAACGTCCAGAACACTTTCTTCAATGAGCAGTATTCATATATTGCTTCATCTGGTATTCCCAACTATGAGGTTGGTCCTTTCCTTGGATCTGCACTGCTTCCTGGTAACCAGCGCAAACTGATTCGTATTCCTCGCGTTATTAACACAGTTTCTAAGCGTGAAGATGTCAAGTTTGGTCCTGTTGGCGCTTGGGTTAACGGCGTTTCCGCTTGGTCCTATAAATCCAATAGCAAGATTAAGTTCGGTGGTGTGACGAGTATCACCATCGATAATCCTGGTAAGGGTTATGACGCAGCATCTCCACCAATCATTGAAGTCAATGGTGGCGGTGGATCTGGTGGTGCGGCAACTGTTGTCGTCAATGGATCTCTTTATGAAATCGAAGTTACTTCTGGCGGTACTGGTTACACTAGCAGCCCTCTTGTTTCTATCGTGGGTGGTGGTGGATTCGGCGCTACTGCTACCGCTGTTATTACCAATGGTGTAGTTAGTAGAATTCTGGTCGAATCGCCAGGTCAAGGATATACATCACAACCCACCGTTTCTGTTTCTGGTGGGGGTGGAACAGGTTGTACTGCAACGGCATCAGTTCGTGGTCCGATTCAATCCGTATCTGTTACCAACTCTGGTAGCTCTTACACACTATCTCCTGAAATTAAACTGAATTCGGGTGAAGGTGCTGTTGCACAACCAATTATTATCAATGGTCGTATCGTTTCTATCGCTATCATTGCTGCTGGTAGAGGATACACCACTGCACCTGAAGTTGTTATCAATGGTGATGGTTATGGTGCTGTTGCTAGAGCAACTATTGGTACTATTGGTGAGGATAGAGGAAAGGTCATTGGCGTTACTGTTGTAAACAGAGGAATTGGTTATTCCACTGGAATGACTACCATTCGCCTTGAATCTATTGGTGAGCAAGCACAATTCTCTGCAAATGTCTTTGAGTGGACTCGTAACCTTCAAGATGAACTCTCTCTGAACTTTGATGCAGCGCGTGGTTACGTGTTTGCTGGATACAACACTCAATATGGTGGCGAATATGCACACGTCTCCGATCCTAAGCAACTAAGATACGTTCTTGGAGACAATGTGTTCAGAAACCAGTCAACTGGTCAACTCCAAGAACTGTCTACTGGTTATGTTCACTCTCCGATTCTGGGATGGGCATTTGATGGTAACCCGATCTACGGTCCCTACGGTTATATCGATGCTACCGACCAGTCTTCTGGTATTAGAAGAATCCGTTCTTCTTACAAGGTTAAGGATGCATTGATATATGATGCTGCAACAAATCCGAACCCTGTGCGTGCGGATGGTCCACTTCTCACTGATTATCCTGCGGGTTCATTCATTGATGACTTTGAATATGTCTTCCAAGAAGGCGATCTAGATCAATATAACGGTCGTTTCTGTAAAACACCACAGTTCCCCGAAGGTGTGTATGCATACTTTGTTTCTATTGATGCATCTGACTTCGGTAATCCAGTTTTCCCGTATGTTTGCGGTCCTCAACTGTATTCTTCTCCCGATCAGTGGAACTACTCTCAGAATGCTGTTCAGACTAATATCCCAGCAGATGTGGTTCGCTTCCGTGATCCATATGAGGATGTTGATATTGATATTGACCGTCAACCCAACCAAGACACCGATACTCTTGTTACAGAAGAAGGTCTTGCTCTAATCTTTGAAATCGAAGATATTAACAGAAACGGTATCATTGATGGTGATGAATCTACCGTAACAATCAATATTGCTGAAGAACCTGTCCTGCAACTCTTCGATTACTATCCTAGAGTTTCTGTTAGATCTGAAGTTGACATCGATATTGAGACAACTACTAAATTTGAGGATGCTCAAGTTGACGGATTCGTCATTGAGAACCCTGGTATCTCCTATAAAGTCAGTGACAAACTGTACTTTGATAATGAAGGCACTGAAGGTTTCGGTGCATCTGCAAAAGTTGACGCTGTTAAGGGTCTGACAATTTCTGGTTACTCCAGTTATATGGCAAATGATACTCCTTATGGACGTATCACCACTCCTGATGAGCACGAATTGCGTGTTGGCGACGAAGTTATCGTCCAAAGTACACCTATTATTGATGACACCAACAAAACCTTTAAGGTTAAGGTCATCGCTGGTGTTGAAACTGTTACTGTTACTCAAGCTGGTTCTGGTTACTCTGAGGAACTGCCTCCCACATACGAGGTTATCTCTTCCACTGGTCAAGACTTTAGAATTGACATCCCAAGAACAGAAGCAGGTGCTGTTAACACTGTTAATATTATTAACTCTGGTTCTGGATACGATAAGGACGAACCCCCTCAAATTCGTGTCTCTCACCCACAGAGATTTAAGAAAGCGACTTACTTCCTGTCCTTCTTGAAGGAAAATGCATCTACAACTACTATCACTGATATTAAAGTTGCAGATGACAGAACAATCTATGTTTGCGGTAAAACTGTAAAGGCTGACGGTGATACAGCTGGTCTCCTCGCTAAGTTCAATAGTGATGGTCGTCTTCTCTGGCAGCGTACATTGTTCCCAACTGTTCCTGCATCAGGAACCAAGAGTTTGGAATGGAAAGCACTGTATGTTGAAAACAGCAATCCCCACAACATCTATGTTGTTGGTGAGACTGTCCCTAACAGTGTTAACCTCACACACAATCCTGACGTTGTTGTTGCTAAGTATAGATCTGGTTTCGATAACGCTAACAACCCCGATGGTATTATCCAGTGGCAGCGCGATATTGCTGGTATCTCTGGTGCTACCAGACGCGACTATGCAGCATCTATCGCTCTAGATCAAGATGGTAGGGTGATGATTGGTGGTTACACCGATGCAAACTCTCTTGCTCCCGACGATATGTGGGTAGCACTGCTGGATATTGACGGCACCATTATGGAGAAGCGTAAGATCGCTTCTGAAAGTGGTAGTGAGCATCTGGTTGATCTCCAATGGAAATCCACCGATACCTTTATGTTCATTGGTATTTCTGATCCTGCTGGTGCAAGTGATATTATTCTTGGTGAAACTTACTACGATACTGCAACTGTTGAACTGCAGTGGGCAAAGAAAATTGAGAGTGGCGCATACAAGTTTATGCACCCCACCTTCACCATTGATGAATATGGTGCTGTATATGTCGCAGCAACTGCTGTGAATGCTCAGGACAAGAATTATGGTGTGTTGTACGTCAAGTTTGATAATAATGACTACACTACACCTGTTGAGCACAAGATTTATGTTCCTACTGGAACCTATGATGGATGCCACAATGCTGGTATTAAGTTCGACGTGTTTGGTAACATTGACCTTGGAGTCTCTGTCACTAGGGCATTTAATGATGTTCAGTCCACAACTCTGAAGATTTCTTGGAATAGTGGCAACATTATCAGTGCTTCCTCTGCAAGTGAGAGTAGTGGTATTGGTTATCACGCTGTTGACTTGTCAAGTGATAACTCTGGCGACACAGTTGTTATTGGTAATAAGGTTGAAGCAGATCAACTTGCAATCTTCAACTGGAACACTGCCGATAATCTGCTTGATGAAACTTACAATGACACTCTGAAAACTGGTACGAACAAGGCTTGGTATGATCCCGCTTATGCAACTATCGATACTTCTAAAAAGCAAGATGGTGCATCTTCTGTTCAGATCACAGACTTCAACTCACTCGTTCTCCAATATGGTTCTGATGTAGCAACTGAGTGGGCAACTGAAGCGTATTTCGCAATGCCTGCAGCTACCTACACTGCAAATAACACTGAACCCGAGTTCTTCTCAGTTTCTGATGCTCTGAGCAACACTGTTAAGTGTGGTCTTATTGCTGATCAATCGGATGCCAATAATGGTAAGGTGTTTATTGATATTGGAGGATCCACAACATACTCTGCTGCAGCAACTTATCGTGCAGCGTTCAATGCTGAAAGTTTCGTTCACGTTGCATTCACTAAGGAGCGTCCTGGTGTTGGTAACTATCGTTATCGTGTTTTCATTAACGGTGTACTTGCTCTCGAAACTCTGAGCACAACTGTTGATGTTAATCTTAAGGATGCAACCCTCGGACCTGTATCTACACCGAATTCCACTAATACCTGGATAGGATGGGTTGATAACTTTGTTGTCTCTCCAGTATTCAAATACAACGATGCATTCACTCCTGCAGTTGTTGCTGGTACAAGCAGCCCGACTCAAGCATTCCTCTACAAGATTGATAAGGACAAGACGAAACTTGGCACCTTCAACCTTGACGATGTTGAGACAGGTCACACTCTTGTAACCGCCGCTGAGAGTAGTTATACGTTTAATACCCAACCTGTCACTGTTAATCCCTGGATTATTGGTCCTGCAGGTATTCAGATTCTTGATTATTCTGACGTAACCTCTACTCACGTTCCTGGTATCTACACATTTACAGATTCCTCAGAGAAGTTTAGTGAGAGAACTGCAACCATTCCTACACAAGGTGGTACGAAGCTTCTGCTTTCTGCAACTGTTATTCCCAAGTTCTACTTGCGTGATGCAACATATAACAGTATTGACCTTGTTAAGACTCTTACATTCAATCAACCCGCAACTTTCACTAAAGGTTCCATCCTCCAACAGTATTCTGTAATTGGTGGAAGCGATGTTGTTTCTGCATATGGAACAATCGTTGAAGTTGGAACAAACTATGCAAAGATCGGTAAGATTATTGGTAACTTTGACACCACAAAACTCCTGAAGTCAACGGCAGGTGACATCAATACTCTTGATCGTAACTTCACTGTTGAAACTACAACACCTCAATGGGTTGAGAACTTCTCATATACTGTTGGTGATGTTGTTTACAATGCTGGTAAGGTTTACACTGCAACTTCTACAGGCGTTTCTGGTCCTTTGGAACCAGAGCACACCACTGGTATTGTGACCGATGGTAATGTCAACTGGTCTTTCACCAGTGTTTCTGGCAGTTTCGACGTTGATCTGGCAAATACTGCTTACAATGGCAGCACTCTGGGAGCGTTTACTTCGTGGAGAGCATTTGCTGCAGAAGACTATACTATTAAGATTGAAGAAATCTATGGCGATTCCTCCTTTATTAAGGGTGATACCATTGATGCGGATGCAGTCAACCTACAATTTACCGTTGATGCAACTGGTAAGATTGCTACATTTGCTGGATTGATTGGTGTTAAGAAGTTCTCTTTGATTGCTACACTTGACAAAGACGTTATTCCTGCTTCTGGTCTTGCAAATACCGATCTGGTGTACTGCTCTGCCAACAGTAGACATAACTTTGAGGCAAATGAAATCATCTTTACAGAGAGATTTGCCACTAATGACTACAACGGATCCTTCTTTGTTGAAGAAGTCTTTAGTTCTAGAGAGTTTACATTCCGTTTGAGAGGAACTGCTGTTCAGGATCCCACATTCTCAGGCATAGGTTCTTCTGTTTCCAACGTTAATATCTACGCTAAGCACCCCAAACTGCTGTTTGTTCGCTATCACCAGTACATTTTTGACCTGGATGATCCATCAAACCTCGGTTATTACCTATCTTTCTCTAAGGATAACCAGTACAAACTGGAATATCCGTTCATTAACATCATTAGAGAGGGTACACCTGGTCTGACTGACGACGATTCACCCACTCCGTTGGTTAAATTCATCGTTACAGACTCTGTTACCAATATTTCGTACTATTTTGATCCATCTAGAACTGGAGCAGACTCTCCTGTTGGTGAAGGATCCTTTATTGACGTTATTCCGAGTCCTTATTCTGGTAGATTTAGAGTTTCTGCAACTGGAACTCAAGGAACTACCTTCGATTTCCCACTTCTCGTTGAACCTGAGAAGACTATCGCTCCCGTTGGTAATAATGAGTTTGGAAACCCACGTTCCCTCTACTCTACAACCTCTCCAAAAGCGATTGGACCTATTGCAAGCATCAAACTTGTCAACCCAGGTGGTTTCTATCAGAAACTTCCCATCGTTACGGACATTGCATCGAACAGAGAAATTGAAAAAGTTCGTATTCTCAACGGTGGTACTGAGTATGTGAACGGTATTTACTACAATGTGCCTATTACTGGTGACGGTGAAGGTGCAAGTTGTAATATTACAGTTCAGGATGATGGAGATTTCACTGGTGTTATCACCGATGTCACTCTTACATCCGCTGGTAAAGGATATAAAACTGCATCTATCGACGTTGATGCTATCCCTGGCATTCTTGGACCTCTTCTTGCAGGTTCTGGTGCACAACTTCAAGTTGTGATTCCTGATGAAGGTTCGGGTGCATCGGTGTTCCTGCAAGGTAAGAGCATCGGTAAGATTAAGAAACTGAAGAACAACGAATTTGGTTTCGGATATTCTCACGATTACACTCTGAGACCCGAAATTACTTTCCCCGTCAACCTTCAACTGTTTAATACCGCTATTCTGTCGGAGATCAAGATCACTGATCCTGGTTCTGGTTATACCTCGGTTCCTGCTGTTGTTATCAGTGGTGGCGGTGGATCTGGTGCAGAAGCAGAAGCAATCGTCAAGAACAACAGACTTTCTGAAGTTATCATCAAGAACCCTGGTTCTGGTTACTCTTCTGAACCGACTGTCACCCTGAAGTCCGAATTTAACTACGTTGTTAACGTTGACTTGGGTTATTTACAGTTCAACTTCCCGCACGGCATCACAACTGGTGCAGAAGTTCAGTTGAGAGCAGAAGATCTTGGTTCTACAGTTGGTGTCCTGCCGAAACCGAGTTCTGCAGGTTTGGTTAGCTTGAGCCCAAATCAGATCTACTACGCAATCGCTGGTGAGCAAAACTCCTTGGAATCTGACCAACTTCGTATTGCACTGACCAAACTTGACGCAGAATCTGGTTCTTTCATCACATTCTTGACTCAAGGTGATGGTCGTCAGGTTCTGTTGACCGAAGTGTTTGGTGGTCAAGCGACTGCAATCGTTGAAACCTCCAGATTCCTTGAAGGTGAACTTGTTTATCAGGGTTCTTCGCTGGAACTCGCATCTGCAACTGGTTATGTTTCTACTAACGAAGGTTGGCAGATCGGTCCTCGTATCCTGAAACTTGAAAACTATGATGGTATCTGGAAAGAAGGTGAGCGTGTAACTGGTCAGGTGTCTCGTGCATCTGGTTTGGTTGACAACCTGTCTATTGCTCGCGGTACTCTGAACATTGCATCTCTGACCAATACACCTGGTCAGTTTATCGATGACGTGGGTAAACCCTCCGAAATCGTTCAGAAGATCCAAGATTCCTATTTCTATCAGAACTTCTCTTACGTTATTAAGTCTCAGACACCTATTAACGACTGGAGAAAGTCTGTTCTGGAAACAAACCACCCTGTTGGTTTCAACCTCTTCGGTGAACTAGCAATCACAGGTGGTAAGGACATTTCGGGTCGTAAAGTTATTTCCGACTTGATCAAGGAAGTTAATATCAACTCCTTCACTAATATCAATGAAATTACATCATTTGCTAACGCACAACCGATCTACACCCAGTTCAATAACACTGAGGTGCTCTTCAGACAGAAGAGACTTACCAACTCTGAGGAAATTCTAACCTCTATCGTTAAGAAGATCGATGATGTTTCTGAAGACTTCAATGGTATTAAGACTCAGTTCCCACTGAATGTTGAGGGTGAATCTATCACAGCAACTGAAACTCAGATGTTTGTGTTGATTAACGGTGTTGCACAGGCACCTCAAGAAGCATTCTCTACTGCTGGTCCTTCTATCGTCTTCTCTGAAGCACCTAAGGCACCTTCTAGAATTAAATTCCGTGAAATTGCATACTCTCAAATCACTCTGACTCGTTTAACGTTCAGCAATATTGGTGGTATCTTCCCGCTGACTGGTAATACTGTTAGAGGTATTGTTTCTGAGGCAACTGCAACTGTTATTGATTCTGGTGTTGATTACATCGATGTTTTCGATGTTGAAGGTACATTCCAGACCAATGAACAAATTCTGAGCAGTGCAACTGGATTCAACTCCACTCTTGCAACTGTAAACCCCGTTACTTCTAAGACGATCTTTGAGCAAGGTGAAAGAATCACCAACCTCAAGGGCGACTTTGCAATTATTGAAGAAAATAACTTGCAGGGTGGTGTTATTGGTAACGAACTGGTCGTTTCTCGTACTTCTGGTACTGATAAGTTTGAGACTGGTGAATTTAACATCAAGTTCAACGATGTTATTTACTCTTCTAGATCTAAAATTGCTGCTACTGTTACTGTTATCGCTCCGTATAGCGATGACACCAGCAATCAAATTATTGACCAGGTTGATCTGTCTCCCTCATCTTCGTTCTTTGCTCTTGTTTTCCAGAGAGTTCCTTCAACAACATTCCCGAACGTCATTCTTGACGACATTGGTGCAACTGTTATTAACCCAACAGAACTCAATGACCTTGAGGCACCCAACAACCAAGATTTCCTTGACTTTGAGTCTGTCCGCAACCAAGAAATTCGTTACGATCAACTGACTGGTACCGATTTTGCACCTGGAACCAACATCAGATTGAAGAAGATCTACTTCGGCAACTCTTCTCTCAGACAGGTTACTGATACTCGTGCTAAGAATGCATCTGACGCACTGGTGAAGAATGCACGGTTTATTGCTGAAGAAGCCGTGGGTGATATGTTGAATTTCTACCCCTCCTTTAGCATCAATACTGTTGGTGGTAATCAAGACTGTATGGATGACATCGTTGATGTTATCAACGCAGCTGCTTGGCAACTTGAGTTTGATGGTAACTCTGAGATCTGGGATATTGCCAACACATATGTCCAGAACCAGGCAATCTACCATCTCGACGGTGCAGTTCCTCAAACCATCTATGCAATGAACGCAGCAAGAGATCTTGCTCTGAAGTGCATCAGAATGGAGAATATTGATACTGAGTATACAACTCTGTCTCAGTGGAAGGATCTGACCCTGACTCCTGAATACGAAGTTGTTAGCAATAGTCACGCTGACGCTCGTACACTGATCCTTGCTAACAAGTGGTATATCGCACACGAATCACTGCACTACGCTAAGACGCAGAATCCATCTCTGGTAGTTCCTGGTGGAGATGTCAACTGCTTGTCTGACATCGTGGATATGGTTGAATCGATGGCATACAACTTGGCACACGGTGGTAACGACTTTGTTTACGATGCAACTCGTTACTATATGGCAGGTGCACACGTTGCTGGTTACGAAGATGACACTGTAAATGCCTTCACCAAGGCAAAGGCGATGGCAATCAGCATTATGAGAAACGAAGCTGTTGTCAAGCAAGGTTCCCACGGTTGGAACCAAGTGACTGACACTTCTATTACTGCTGATCCTGCTAACCCGACTTGTCAAGCAGTTGCTGCTGCAATTACAACTCTGATGGATATTCCCATCAATGCTCTGGGTACCAATGCATCTCCTGGAACTTTGGCAGCATTTGAAGCAGCATATACCAAGACTGCACCTCAAGCAAACTATGCTGATGGTAGAACATCTATCGGTAGCAGCACTGCTTGCGTGAGTCAGACATCTGCCGTTACTAACTTTATTAAGATCATCACAGATTCTCTGCAAGATCCTACAGGTGCAGATCCTGCAACCTATCAGTGGTCTATCAGTAATGTTACTCGTGTTGAACCCCCATATGCGTTTGAAGATAACGAAACTATTCGTTCTATCAAGCACAACTATAGTAATAAGTCTTCTGGTGGATTCTTCAACTTCGGTGACACGATGAAGGGTATCACCTCTGGTGCTACCGCCGAAATTATCGGTACAAATGCTGGTAACAAGTGGATCTACACCAAGGGTGTTACTGGTGCGTTCTCTGGAAATGAGTACATCACCAACTCCAAGATTACCTATGCAAATGTCTCCGTAGACAACATTACATTTGGTGTTGGACCTGGATCTCTTGATTTCAGTGGATCTGGTAGCAAAATTGATATGATTGCTGACCAAAGAGTCAATTTTGGTACTGCTGACTTCACTATCGAAGCTTGGATTCGCCCTGACAGCGTAACTGGTGTTCAGAGAATTATCGACGCTCGTTCTACATCTTCAAGCGTTGCGCCAACACTCTTTATGAGTGGAACCTCTCTCCGTTATGGTACTGGTGCTGGTGACCATATCACTGCTACTGGTGCCATCACAACTATCGATACCTGGTATCACATCGCTGTTTCCCGTGCATCGAACGTTACTAAGATGTTCGTGAACGGTACGCAAGTCGGTTCTGATTATACTGACAATAACGACTATGGCGATACAGCGTTCAAGGTTGGTGCTGCTTGGAACAACGGTGAAACCTATGACGGACATCTGGACCAAATGGTCATCAGAAAATCCGCTGCATATTCTTCTACTTTTACTCCCCCCACCGTATACACTACAATATACGAAGGTCTTGATGTCACATTCGGTCTTAACGGTAGTCAACCGTTCCCGATGGAAACTACTGCAATCTACGCGACTTATGGTCAGACCATAATCTCTTCTGCAACTGCTGACGGTGTTGAACTGTGGCGTAGTGAGATTATGACTGAGGAAGTTGATGTTTCTCGCGATGATTATCGTGAATGTGCTGACATCATTGATAAGAACCGCTTCTGGATTGCAGAAGAAGCAGTTGGTCGTATGAAGGCAAAGTATCCTGACTTTGTTATTCCTGGAGACGTTGGTCTCGCTACTACAGGTACCGACAAGTGTCTCCGTGATACTCACTCCTTTATCATCCCCGCAATCATTAACGATCTTCGTTATGGTGGCAACTTCAACACTATCGTTGCAGGTCGTGGATACCTGGAAGGATCTGGTGCTCTGAAGCACGTGAATGGTGAACTTCTCCAGTCCATCTATACCTGGCGTGAAGTTGGTAAGATCTGTATTGATGTTATCACTGCAAACCAAGATGATCTGACTGGTGAATATACCAACAGAATTCGTGTTCCTAATTACTTCTCCTCACCAGCGTCTTCTCAAATCACAACCTTTATTACTGATCTGATTGACAATATGTTGGATGTTATTGCTCCAACTGGTCACAGATTCCGTGATGGTGCTGACCTTCTCTACTTCAACCGTAAGTCTATTGCTGATGAGGCAGTGGCAATGCTGGAAGAGAAATGGCTTGTCAACATTGCGTTCTATCAGCAAAGCAAACTCACTATCCCCAACAGAGAGAAGTGTATCCGAGATCTCAGAGATCACATTATCCCTGCTGTTGCTGGTGACTTGATTACTGGTGGTAACTCCAATATCCAAGGTATTATCGATTCTTACCTGGATAGTCA